>Ga0209544_1000651_pt1 | contig 45353 bp, 39 predicted proteins | sample MesohylPK_FD_187297 | JGI IMG/M metagenome (GOLD analysis project Ga0209544, IMG submission 187297) | Host-associated microbial community of the marine sponge Aplysina aerophoba from Gulf of Piran - sponge mesohyl, lysed by proteinase K... | ecosystem: Host-associated > Porifera > Sponge >... | reverse complement strand
GCCGGCGCCAAGACCATGGCCGCGTCGGCCGTCGACCTGCTGATGGACCCGCAACTGGTGGCCCGGGCCAAGGAGACCTTCAAGGAGGAGATCGGCGACGTGGAGTACCGCCCGCTGCTGCCCGACGACCAGCAGCCGCCGCTGGAGCTCAACCGGATCCTCATGGAGCGCTACCGCTCGGCCATGGAAGCGCACTATCCCAAGGAGAAGCCCGCATTCAGCTAACCCTGCCGCTCCAGGGGCCGGAGGTGCGGCTGCGCGCGCTGCTCGACCGCGCCACCGCCGGCCAGAGGATCCATGGCCGCTCCCGCTTGCGCCCGTCCCTGGTGGACAAGGTTCTGCGGGACCCGTTCTGGGTTTGGTGCCAGCACCATGCACCCAAGGCCGAGGCGGTAAACGAGATCGGCCGCTACGAGCAGATGCGCTACCGCCGGGGCGTCGAGCACGAGGATGCCTGGGTGGCCGCGCATTACCCGGGCGTCCTGGCCATCCGGCCCGACTTCGGCCACCAGGCCCTCGTCCGCACCCTTCGGGCCATGCTGGAGGGCGTTCCCGCCATCCACCAGCCGCAACTGTGGGACCTCGGCCGGGACGTCTACGGCCGCGGCGACCTCTTGGTGCGGGACGACAGCCACGCCTCGGACCTCGGCCCCTACCACTATCGCGTCATCGAGATAAAGCGCGCGCGCAAGCTTCGGGACGCCTACGTGCTCCAGGCGGCCTTCTACAACCGCACCGTGGGCGCCGTCCAGGGCTACATGCCGGAACGCGTGACCGTGGCCCTGCGGGAAGAGGTCCGTCCGGTGGATGTCTCGGGCTTCGGGAAGAGGATGGACGACGTAGCCGCGCGCTGGTGCGCGCTGCGGGACCGTACGGTGGAGGAGCCGGAGCCGGGCAGACCCCCCGACGTCACCGACTCCCCCTGGCGCGCGTACGGCAACCGGCTGGTGCACGAGCGCCGCGACCTGGTGCTGCTGGCCGGGGTGCGGGCGCCCGAGCGGGCCAAGCTCCGCGCCGCCGGTATCCACAATGTGGATGAACTGTGGACAAGTTCCCTTGGTGAGACCGAGGAGATCCTGGGACCGCACCACGGCGCCACCGCCTACCACGTGGCCCAGAGCTACAGGACGGGGCAACCCGTCCCCAAACCCGGCCGCGAGTTGCGGATTCCCAGGGCGAGACGGCTACTCTACTTCGACTTCGAGACCTCCGACGACACGCATCCCACCATGCCGCCCCACGTCTACCTCATCGGCTGCTGGGACGGCTCCCGCGACCAGTTCGTCAGGTTCCTGGCCCGTGGCCCCGAAGACGAGGCGGAGATCTTCGAAGAATTCCTCGACTACGTGGGCGACGACCTCGAAGCCGTGCGCCTGTATCACTGGACCGACTACGAGGTGTGGCAGATGAAGGCGGTCATGCGCCGCTGGCCGCGGCTGGAGGGACGGCTGGCGCGTCTCATGGGCTCCTGCGTCGACCTGAAGCGATGCATCCAGGACGCCGTCTACCTGCCCGTGCCGCGCTTCTCCATCAAGAGCGTCGCCCCGGCCTTGGGCTTCAACTGGCGCCAGCAGGGATTCGGCGCCTACGAGGCGCTGCTCTGCTACTGGGACGCCGTCGACACCGGCGACCGCTCCCTGGCCGAAAAGGCCGTCCGCTACAACGAGGACGACTGCGTCGCCATGTGGCACGTGGACCAACGGCTCACCGGGGGCGCGTGAGGCGGCCCGGGCACGCGCCGGGAAGAATTTCTCAATAGATGCCCGGACAGATCCGGTACTTCACCCTTGCCTGATACTCCGCCCACTTGTCGGCGCCGTATTTTCCGGCACAGTGCATGTCGTCATCGCGTTGACGGTAGACGAACATCGAGACGATGAAGGCAAAGTAGGTCCAGGCCCAGGGATTGGTGAAGTAGCCGAACGACAGGGCGATGGACAGGGCGAGGAAACCCTCGCCCAGGTAGTTGAAGTGGCGGGCGACACCCCATAGGCCGCTGCACAGGATCTTGCGGTCGCCGGCCTCGATGAAGACAGGCTCGATGAGCCCGAGAAACTTCCGGTCGGGCCAACGCTTGAACGTGTACTTTTGCATGTTGGCGCCGCGCGAGATGCCCCACCCGAGGAGGAACAGCGCGGCCGTTCCGATGAGCCAGACATACGTCCAGGCCGGCGAGAATCCCGGATCCGGGTAAGCGGCCATGCCCCACAACGGGAGAATGAACAGCCACCCGTATACGACGAAGCAACCCCAGAACAACTTGAAGCCAAGATTCTCATGGATCAGGTCGTAGGTGTATAGCTGGACGCGCTCGAAGATGAAGTAGTCCAGTATGTAGAACGTGAAGAACGCCGCGTACAGGAAGACGCCCGGATTGGAGTCTTCGCCAAAGATCTCGTAGTGGTACACGGCCCCGGAAAGGGCGTTGAGGGACAGCATCGCCCCGCCGACCACATAGAGGTACATCTTTACGTCGAAGCGTTGGTTCAGGAACGCCAGCTCCTGGGCCCGACCGAACCACAGCGCCAGCAGCGGGTTCCTTACCCTGCCTTGCGGCTGGCTGAACACCGCGATGATGGTAACGAGGGTGGCGACGACGGTCCCGCCGGCCACGGCGTAAATCGAGGACCGGTAGAACCAGTCGCGCGGCATCCCAGTGAGCTCGAAGGCCCACACGACGAGCGCGATGGCGAATACCAGAAGGCCGTTCAGGCGATAGCTGCGGGGTGCGCCGGTCCGCGGATCGATGACGTAGCCGGGAACCCGCCTCGCCGGCAGGGCCATCTGCGCCAGAAAGAACGCGGCGAAGATCACCAGCGGGGTAAAGAACCCCAGCGTCGCTTCCGTGCGCGAGAGTTCGAAGAGGTGGGCGATACCAAGCGATTCAATCATGATCGACGGGGAGGCCCTTGTTCGTCATTCCCGCGGAACAGGCCGTGTCAAAACCCGCCAGGCGGAGACGTGACGAATACGTCATCCCCGCGGAAGCCGGAATCCAGGCGGGGTGGGGCAGGGATTCCCGCCCCCGATCGGGGTCGAGGGCAAGCTTTCGCGGGAATGACGACTCGGGGCATTGGTGCCAATTCTCATCCGAGCGGAGTCTTGACACGGTCTGTTGCGTGGAAATGACGCGCGCAACAGGGCATGACAATTCAACCGACCCGCTTTCCACGGCGCAAGCTCCTACAGCGGGTTCTCCCGGACACGGTCCGACTGCAACGCCGCCGGATCCTGTACTGGCCCGGTCGCGTCCGCCGCCTCACGGGCCTCGGCTTTCCGCCACGCCCGTTCGCGTACGGTGGCGTAGAGCACCGGGATCAGCACCAGGGTCACCAGCATGGAGGTGATCAGTCCGCCGATCACGACGCGGGCCATGGGTGCCTGAATCTCGCCGCCCTCGCCCCATGCCAGTGCCAGCGGCACCAGCGCGAGGACCGTGGTGAGGGTCGTCATGAGGATCGGTCGCAGACGGGTGCGGCCCGCGAGGACCACCGCGTCGACGACGCTCAGGTTTCCCTCGCGCATCTTGAGGTTGATGTAGTCCACCAGCACGATGGCGTTGTTCACGACGATGCCCACCAGCAGGATGATGCCGATGTAGGAGTTGATGTTGAAGGTCGTGCCGGTGACGTGAAGCGACGCCAGTACGCCGATGGCGGCGAAGGGAACCGCGAACATGATCACGAACGGATCGATCAGGCGCTCGAACTGGCCCGCCATGACCATGTAGACCATGATCAAGGCCAGGAGCAGGCCGATCCGCAGTTCGCCGAAGGCCTTCTGCTGTTCCTCGAAGTCCCCGCCGACCTGGAGGACCATGCCTTGCGGCAGCGGGATCTGTCCCAGCGCTGCCTGCAGGTCGGCCACGGCCCCGGCCATGTCGCGTCCCGAGACTTCGCCGGAGATGGACACCACCCGCTCCTGGTTGAGGCGCTGGATCGACATGGGTCCGCGGCGTTCCTCCAGCCGGACCAGGTTCTTGAGCGACAGCACCCGGCCCGAGCCGTCGGAGACGCTCTGATCCAGCAGGGCGCTCAGGTCGGCGCGGTCGTCGTCGCCGAGCCGGACGCGCACGTCGTATTCGTTGCCGCCCTCGCGGTAGAAGGTCGCCCGGGTGCCGCCCAGGCTCGCTTGCAGGCCGCGGGCGATGGTCTCCACCGGTATGCCGAGGCTCGCCGCGCGCTCCCGATCCACGCGAATTCCCATTTCGGGCTGTCCGGCCTGCCGGCTGATGCGCACGCCCGCGATGCCGTCAACCCCCTCCATGGCGTTCTTGACCTGCCGGGAGATGCGCTGAAGTTGGCCCAGGTCGTGACCGCGCACCTTCACGTCGAGGTTGTCGTTGTCGGTGAATCCCAGGCGCCGGAAGATCCACAGCCCGGAGCTTGCGCGCACGCGGGCGCGCACCCCGGGGACCTCGCCGACCCGTCGCCGCAAGGCCCGGACGATGTCCTGGTCGGACCGTTCCCGGGTATTCCTGGACCCCAGCCAAATGTGTACGTGCCCGTTGTTCTTGCCCCGGGCGCGCCAGCCGAACTGGCCGAAGTGCGTGAAGTTCCGGTAGGGCTCTGTGACCTCCTGGTTCACGATGGCCTCGAGTTGCCGGAAAGTGCGGTCCGTTTCCTCGATCTTCGAACCCGCTTCGGTTTCCGCGAGGATCAACACGTTGCCCTCGTCGGCGCGGGGCATGAACTCGCTGCCGATGCCCTGGTAGAGGAACAGGCTGCTGGAGAGCAGGACCGCGGCCGCCGCCACCACGGTGAAGCGATGGCGCAGGCTCCAGCGCAACAGTCCCTGGTAGGCATGGTCCAGACCGCTTTGGGAACTTGAGCCCGCGCGCATGAGACGCGACAGGAAGCCCCCTGGGCCCGCATGGCCCGGCCGCCCCAGGAGATGGTGCGCCAGCACCGGAACCACGGTCAGGGCCACCATCAGGGAGGCCGCGAGCGAGAAGAACACCACCCACGCGAGCTGTTTGAAGAGGATGCCCGCGGAGCCGGGGACGAAGATCAGCGGCAGAAACACCACCACCGTGGTCAACGTGGACGCGGTGATGGCTCCCGCCACCTCCCGCGTGCCCGTGAGCACGGCCTCCCGGCGGTCGGTGCCGGTCTCGTGGTGCCGGTAGATGTTCTCCAGCACCACCACGGAGTTGTCCAGCAAGAGCCCGATCCCCAGGGCGAGGCCGCCGAAGGAGATGATGTTGATGCTGAAGCCCTGGAAGAACATGAGCGCGAACGTGGCCACGATGGAGATGGGAATGGCCGTGGCGATGACCACGGTGCTGCGCAGGCTGCGCAGGAAGAACAACAGCACGGCCAGGGCCAGCATGCCGCCCCAGGCCGCGGCCAGGGTCACGTTGTCCACCGCGTTGCGAATGTAATGCGCATTCTCGCGCAGCACGGTCACCTTGATGGTGGGGAGTTCCTGATTGATGCCCTCGATGGCCTGCTTCACGCGGTCCACCACCGTGATGGTGTTGGCGGAAGGCTGACGCAGCAGGGAGATGACCACGGCGTGGGAGCCGTGGATCCGCACCGCGTGGTTCAGGTCCTTGAAGGAGTCCTTCACCTCTCCGAGGTCCTTGACGTAGATGGGGGTGCCGTCGCGGGTGGCCACCACCGTGTTGCGCAGTTGATTCAGGTCGGTGAATTCGCCCAGGGTCCGTACCGATACCTCCAGGTGCGCCCGGCCGACGCTACCGGCCGGCAGGTTGATGTTGCTCGCCCGCAGCGCCCGGATGACCTGGTCCGCCGAGAGATTGAAGGCCTTGAGCCGGTCCAGGGAAAGCTGGACCTGGATCTCGCGCTCCAGTCCGCCACGGATGTCCGCCGCGGCCACGCCGGCGACCCGTTCCAGTCGATAACGCACCTCCTGCTCGACGAAGGTCCGCAGCGCCACCGGGTCCATCTGACCCGATACGCCGATGAACATGATCGGCGACGCGTTGACGTCGTACTTCGAGACCACCGGGGCCTCGGCTCCCGGGGGAAGGTCGTCACGGATGCGGTCGATGCGTGCGCGCACGTCGCTCACCGCCACTTCCAGGTCCTTGCTCCAGCCGAAGGCCACCCGGACCTGGCTGCGGCCTTCCACGGACACGGAGGTGATGTCCTCCACGCCTTCCACGGAGCTCACCGCCTTTTCGACGGGCACCGTCACCAGAGTCTCCATCTCCAGCGGTCCTACGTTGGGGTACGTGGTGGAGACGGTGACCCTGGGGAAGGTGATCTCGGGCAAGAGGTCCACCGGGATCTTGAGAAACGAGATCACCCCGAGGATCACGACGATCATGACGGCCATGCAGGTGGCCACCGGACGTCTGAGGCAAAGCGCCGTGAGATTCATCGGTTTTGCGTCCTTTCCGCGCGGCCGCGACCGCCGCCCGCCCGGCCTTCCCGCCCGGCCCCCCGCCGCCCACGGCGGGCACCCGCGCGCGGGCCGTCGCCGGCAACCCGGATTTGCTGGCCGTGGCGCACGAGGCTGCTGCCCAGGGTGACAACCCGGTCCCCCTTGCGCAGGTCTCCCGTCACCTCCACCCAACCGCCGTTGTTCAGGCCCGGCGTGACTTCCACGCGTTCGACCTTGCTGCCTTCGTCCGTCAGCCGGAACACGCCGTACCCCTCGCCGGACTTCACCGGCGAGGCTTCCGGCACCATCAGAACGCCGCGTTTGCGCTCCACCACGATGTTCGTACGCGCGAACATGCCGGGCTTGAGCGCCCCGCCGGGATTGTCGAGCTCGATCTCCACCTCGCCCGTGCGCGTCTGCGGGTCGAGGACCGGCGACATGCGCGTGATGGTGCCGTTGAAGCGCTTGTCCGGGTAGGCGTCGACCTTGACGGCGACCGGCTGTCCCAGGGAAACCTTGCGGTAGTCCCCCTCCACCACGGCAATGCCGACCTTGACCCGGTCGATGTCCACGACCTCGAACAAGGGAGTGCTGGCACTCACGAGGGCGCCGCGGTCCACCATGCGGCGGCTCACGTGACCCGCGAACGGCGAGCGGACCTCGGTGTGCCGCAGACGAATGCGGGCGTTGTCCAGTCGCGCCTGCATCTGCAGCATCTGGGCCTTGGTCAGCTCCACCTGGGACTCGGCGGACAGCACCTGGGTCTCCAGGTTGTTCACCTCCTCACGGGACACGAGTTGTTTGCCCGCCAGCACCTTGACGTTCTGCTGGCGCCGTTTGATGTTCTCCAGTTCCGCCTGGCGGCCCTTGAGCGTGGCTTGGGCCACCCGAAGCGACGCCTGCGCCTCGCGCAACTCCTCCGTGAGCTCATCCTTCGCGAGCTGCCCCAGCAGTTGGCCCTCCTTGACGCGCTCGCCCACGGTGACGAACAGCTTGGCGACCCGGCCCGAGGTCTTGGGCGCGATGGTGACCGCCGCGTTGGCCGCCAACGAGCCCACGTAGCTCAATGTCGCCTCGACGTCCCCCACCCGAACCGCCTCGGCCTTGACGGTGACCGCGCGGCCGCCGCCGCGACGCTGTCCCGAGTTGCGCTGTCCGGAATTACCCTGCCCGCGGTTGCCCTGCTCGGGCTTACCCTTGGCCGCGCCGATTTCAAACGGCCCGAGGCCGAGCGGAGGCCCGATGCCCAGGTAGTAGAGCACGCCGCCGGCGACCGCCAGGACGACGAGAGTGACCGCCACGCGTTTCACGGGCGGGACCCCTGTCTCCGGCCCGCGGTGGGCGCTGCCCGCCGCGGCCGGTAGAGCCGTGGTTGGTAGATTGAAGATGAGTCTGACGGGCCGTCCGGCTGGGTGTACATAACCGTGACCTGCGCCTTGGCCTTCTCTGGTATTCTCACGGGTCCGCCGTCAGGCAGACCGAGGCTTTTATTAGACTCAACGGGGTTCCGCCTGATCCATGCGACCGCGTTGTGCGACGGCAGAATAGCTTTCCGCGGGCTCCACTGCAATACGCGAACAGCGGGCGAATCGTCATTCCCGCGGAAGCGGGAATACAGGGGTGGCGAGGCGGAAAAACGCCGCTGTAGTGCCCCACCACCCCGCCTGGATTCCCGCTTCCGCGGGAATGACGTTTCGGGGCGTTGGCTCCGCCCCGGCCGCCTGGATTCCCGCTGTTTCGAGAACGACGGATACGGGGCCTAGCGCGACCTGCCCAGGGCGATGGTCCGGGCTTCCTCCAGGTCGCGGCCGCCCGTCTGGCGGAGGATTTCGGCTTCGTACTCCGGCATGAGCGGCGTCCCGATGCCGCTCTGCATCGCGTCCATGAGGTAGCGGATGCCGTCCCTGCCCACGGCCCCCGAGGGCGCCGCGGCGCTCGCGATGGCCAGACGCGCCAGCAGTTCGGGCGTCGGCTCCACGATGTTCGCCCGCAACGCCGCGTGGAACACCACGTCCAGCCCGGCGAAGCCGTCGGACCTCCCCAGAAAGGCACTGTCCGGGTCGTCCGGGTCCACGTCCGCGTAGCGATCGCCGCTGCCAACCCGGTTTCGTTCCCGCCGGTAGAGCATGTCCTGGGCCGCGGTCTCGGTGACCGAGTCGTGCAGCACCAGCACGACCCCCGTAACCCTGGCCCCGCCCCGGTCCACCGGCACCAGCGTCGGCGCCCCGTCGCGCACGCGGCTGGTGCGGGAGAACTCCACCCGAAACGGCGTCTCCACACCGCCGATCCGGCGCGCCGTCAAAGGTCCGATCTCCGCTCCCGGATTGGGAATCAGCGATCCATACGCGAGAATCCCGATGGTCATGAGGGCTTCATTCTTGCAGTGCGCGGGTGGCACGGCAAGGCGGGTTTCGTTGGAGGTAAGGGCGATGCAGCCACACTCGGGTTTGAATTGACCCGCTCCCCGTCAAAGGTTGCAAAAAGTAGCCTATGCGCTACCATGCGGTATGGGTGAGACACGTCTCCGACAGGTTGTGGCGTATGTGACGCGAGACGGGGCCGCCCCGTTCGCGGACTGGCTGCGGCATCTCGGGGACCGAAGGGCGCGAAACGGTATTCGGGTCAGGATTGCACGACTTCGCTTGGGCAATCTCGGTGACTACAAGTCTGTGGGTGGTGGTGTGTTGGAACTGCGTGTGGATATTGGTCCGGGTTATCGGGTGTATATTGGACAGGATGGGCCCCGTTTCATCCTCCTGCTGTCCGGCGGAACCAAGAGGACCCAGACGGAAGATATAAGGAAGGCTCAGGAGTATTGGGCGGACTATCTCGGAGGGTAGGCATATGGCGAGACGAACGGTTCCCTACGAAGACATCCTCCATCAAGACCTTCAGGACCCTGCGGAAGCTGCGGCCTATCTGACCGCTGCTCTTGAAGACAGGTCCGGAATCGGATCGGATGTCTTCCTGTTGGCGCTGCGCGATGTGGCGAAAGCCCGCGGCATCAGACAACTCGCGGAGGATACGCACTTGAGCCGTGAGAGCCTTTATCGGACGCTGTCGCGGAAGGGCAATCCCCGTTTCTCTACTCTTGAGGCTGTCTTGGAGAGCCTTGGGCTGAGGCTGTCGGTGGAAGTCATGGCGGACACCAAGCTCCCGCCGGGCAGAGCCGGTGCGGCGCCGTGATATGGTGTGAATTGTCAACGACGACCGTAGAGGCTATAAATCCCGCCAATCCCGGCCCGTGCTTTGCCGGGCACCCGAACCGCCATGACCATTCCCGCTTTCGACCTGCTGAAACCCGGCTCCGTGGCTGAAGCCAGCGAGATGCTTCTCGAACACGGCGACGAGGCGCGGGCCATCGCCGGGGGCACGACGCTCGTGATCCTGATGAAGCAGCGGGCGTTGCGCTTCTCCCATTTGGTGGACCTGCAGTCGATTCCGGGGCTCGAACGAATCACCGACAACGACGATGGCCTGAGCATCGGCGCGATGGCAACGCACCGGTCGGTGGAGCGCTCGCCGCTGGTGCAGCGCCGTGCGCCCGCGTTGGCACAGGCGTTCAGCCACGTGGGCAACGTGCGCATCCGGGAGACGGCTTCCGTGGGCGGGAATCTGGCCCATGCGGACTACCGGCTCGACCCGCCGCCGGCGCTTCTGGTTCTCGATGCGGAGGTGGTCCTGGCCAAGGGGGAGGGCACGCGGCTGGTCCCGCTCAAGGACTTCTACCGCGGCATGTACGAGACGGTGCTGGAGCCGGGCGAGATCGTGGTGGAGGTGCACGTGCCGCACCTGGACGCGGCGGCCCGGACGGCGTATTCGCGGTTCAGCTCGCTCTCGGCCAACGACTGGCCGTGCATCGGGGTGGCGGCGTTGCTGTCCCTGGATGGGGATGACGTTGGGGAGCTTCGGCTGGGCCTCGGCGGCGTGGCGGAAGCGCCGCTCTTGGCCGCCGGGCTGGACCGGTTCCGTGGGGAGCATTGTTCGGAAGAGCTTTGGGACGCGGTGTGCGACGTCGTCGACCCGCAGATTTCCCCGGTGTCGGACCTGCGCGGCAGCGCGGACTACAAGCGCGAAATGACCCGGGTTTGGATCAAGCGGACGCTCAGCGCCTTGGCGGCGTCGTGAGGTAATCGCGTGGCGGACTATTCCATCGTCGGCAAGCCGGTCGACCGCCGGGACGCCGTCCAGAAGGTGACAGGGCGGGCGCTCCACGTGGGCAACATGGAGCCGCCCGGGCTGCTGCAGGTGGCGGTGCTCCGGAGTCCACACCCGCACGCGCACATCGTGCGCATCGACAAGTCCCGGGCCGAGGTCCATCCGGGTGTCGTCGCGGTGCTTACGGGCGCGGACATCGCCGCCATGCCCGGCATCACGCCCTACCACGGGCCGGCGTTCGCGGACCAGCCGGTGCTGGCCATCGACCGGGTGCGCCACGAAGGCGAGCAGGTGGTGGCGGTGGCGGCGGAGAACCGGCGCGCGGCGGAGGAGGCGCTGGAGCTCGTGGAAGTGGAATACGAGCCGCTGCCGGTGGTGCGGGACGTGCTCGACGCCATCAAGCCGGACGCCCCCATCGTCCACGACGAGATCCGCCCCTCCGGAGCGTTCGCGGACCTGGCCCACGTCAAGGCCGGCGACCGCTCCAACATCTGCTACCACTACAAGCTGCGCAAGGGCGACGTGGACAAGGCCTTCGTCGAGGCCGACCGCATCTTCGAGGACGTGTTCACGGCGCCGCCGGCCCAGCACGTTCCCATGGAGCCGCACGTGTCGCTGGCCTACGTGGACGAGGGCGGGCGCATCAACATCCACACCGCCAGCCAGTCGCCGTCCTTCGTGCGCGGGGAGCTGGCGCGCATGCTGGGCGTGCCAATGAACCGCATCCGGGTGCGGGTGCCTTATCTGGGCGGCGGCTACGGCGCCAAGCTCTACAACAAGCTCGAGCCGATCGTGGCGATACTGGCCATGAGGACGGGCCGGCCCGTCAAGTACAGCCTGAGCCGCGAGGAGGAATTCCAGACCGTCACCAAGCACGGCGTGGTGGTGAAGCTCAAGACCGCGGTCAAGGGCTCGGCCATGACCGCGCGCAAGTGCGAGGTCTACTGGGACACGGGCGCCTTCGCCGAGATCGGTCCGCGCATCGTTCACAAGTCGGGCTACACCTCCTCCGGGCCGTACAAGATCCCCAACGTCTCCATCGATTCCTATTGCGTCTACACCAACAAGCCGCCGGCCGGGCCGTTTCGCGGTTTCGGCGTGCCCCAGGTCATCTGGGCCTACGACTCGCAGATGGACATCGTCGCCCGGGGCCTGGGCGCGGACCCGGTGGAGTTCCGGCTCGAACACGCGCTGGAGGAGGGGGACCTGTTCGTCACCGGGACGCCGGTCCATGCCTGCGGGCTGAAGGAAGCGGTGCGGCGGGCGGCGGACGCCGTGGGCTGGGACAGCACGGCGGCGGCTCCTGGCAATGAGCCGCCTCTTCCGGAGGAGGCGCAACAGACAACCGAGGCGGCGGGGACGGAGCAGCCCGGGAAAACCGTCTCGGGTACCAAGCGCCGCGGCAAGGGCATCGCCTGCGGCGTCAAGGCGGTGCTCACGCCGTCCATCTCCGGGGCCATCGTCATCCTCAATGCCGACGGCAGCGCCAACGTGCTGAGCAGCACCGTCGAGATGGGCCAGGGCTCCGAGAGCCTGCTGTCGCAGATCGCGGCCGAGGAGCTGGGGATCTCCTTCGACAAGGTGCACGTGGTCCAGCCCGACACCGACGTCACGCCCTACGACACCATCAGCGCGGGCAGCCGCTCCACCTACCACATGGGCAACGCCGTGCGCACCGCCGCGGCCAACGTCAAGGCGGAACTGTTCGAGGCGGTGGCCGGCAAGCTCGAGATCGACGCCGCCGACCTGGAAGCGCGCGACGGCCGCGTGTTCGTGCGCGGCGCCGAAGAGTTGGGGATGACCGTCGCCGAGGCGTTCATGGCCAAGTTCGGCAGCCTCGGCACCACCATGGTGGGGGAGGGCCTGTGCCAGCCCGTGGTGACGCCCACGGACCCCGAGACCGGCCTGTCCGACAAGTGCACCGAGTACTGGTTCGCCTCGGCCAGCGCGGTGGAAGTCGAGGTGGACCTGGAGACCGGCCGCCTGGAGGTGCTGCAGTTCCACGCCGCGGGCGACGCCGGCACCGCCATCAACCCCAAGTACTGCGAGCAGCAGCTCGTGGGCGCGGCCACCATGCACCTGGGCCTGACGCTGTTCGAGCAGATGGTGTTCCAGGACGGGCAGCTCCTCAACGGTTCCCTGCTGGACTACCAGATCGCGTCCATCAAGGACGTGCCCGCCGCCTGCCACCCCATCGTGGTGCAGGTGCCCCACAAGGACGGCCCGTTCGGCGCCAAGGGCATCGGCGAGACCGGCGCCCTGACCGTGGCCGCCGCCGTGGCCAACGCGCTGGAGGACGCCGTGGGCGTGCGCCTGCGCGACATTCCGCTCACCGCCGAGAGGATCCACCAGGCGCTCAAGGCGGCGGGGAAGTGATCCGGCCCCGGCACGCCCTGGCACCTCGTTGATCTGGCTGTATTTCCGTTTCCAATCTGGGTGTTTGGAGCGTGTCCGACCGTAACGTCTTGCGGTCCGACGGTGGAAACGCCTTCCAAGCCATGGGCTGCCATGGGCGAGAGTCGGGAAAAGCGCCTCCTTGGGTTGACAAATACGGGAGCACCGAGCAGAAATGATCCATACATCTAGCACATTAGTAGCCATAGGGTTGCGAATGGACGGAGGGAGGACTCCATAATGAAGTTGAAAACCATGGCCATCGCCACTTTGGCCGCATTGGGTCTCAGTGCTGGTGCCGCGCTGGCCGCGTATCCGGACAAGCCCATCACCATCGTCGTGTCCTTCGCGGCAGGGGGAAACGCCGACATCATGGCCCGGCTGAATGCCAAGGCCCTCAGCGAGAAGCTCGGCGTGCCGGTCAATGTCTTGAACAAACCCGGCGGCGCGCATATCCCGGCTACGATGAGCGTCCTGGAAAAGCCGGCCGATGGCTACACCCTGTTCAACTGGTCGCCGCCGAGCTTCATGATCGTGCCGCTGACCCGCAAGGTCCCCTACAATCCGCTGGAGGACTTCATACCGCTGATGGCCGGCATTTCGGCCTCGAACGCGCTGTATGTTCGCGCGGACAGCCCGTACAAGACCTTCGAGGAGTTCATCACGGGTGCCAAGGCCAAGAAACTGACCATCGGCGTGAACAACCTCGGCGCGCCGCCCAACCTCAGCGCGGTGCAGCTCGCCAGCGAATTCGGCCTGGAATTCAAGACGCTGGCGCTCAAGACCGTACCCGCGACCATGGCGGGCCTGATCGGCGGTCAGGTGGATGTAGCCGTGGGGCAGGTGGCTTCCATCCACAAGTACGGCGACAAGGTGCGCCCGCTGATCATCCTCGACAACAACCGCAAAGCCTTTTTCAAGAAGGACCTCCCCGATGTACGTACCGTGGGTGAAGCCTTCCCGGGCAAGGAAGCGGCGGTGTGGGTCCATGGCGGCATGGCGGTGAAGGCCGGCACCCCGCGGGAGGTCATCGACAAGCTGCTTGCGGCCATGGAAGTGCTCAACACCGACGAGTTCCGCGCCCAAATTCCGAAGAGCGTCAGCTATCACTGGATCCACGGACCGGAGGCGGTGAGAAAGAACATTCAGTTCGGCATCGACCTCTATTCGCCTATCCTCGACAGCCTCGGCCTGTTGCGCAAGTAGGGCCAGGGCATTACGGCGCCGCGTGGCAGGGGCTGCGCGGTGCCGTTCGCCGTCCCGTCGAAGGCATCGAACATGCTGACCCAACGTCTGGCAAACATCGTCTTTGCAATCGTTGTGGTCGTGGCTTGCGGCTACTTCGGCGTGCTTGCGGAAGGGTTCGAGACCACCGGATTGCTGGCAAGTTCCGGTTTGCCGTCGAAGTTCTTCCCGCAGCTGATGCTGGGCTTCACGGCCCTGTGCGCGGCCGTCGTGGGCGTCTTGTACGCGCTGCGCGGTTCCGCCGGCAACGACGCGAGGCGGACGGTGTTCCGCGACGCCGGGGATGCGCGGCGCGGCCTCCTCATGCTTGCCGTCGCGGTCTTGTGCTACCTCGTCTGGTTCAGCGTCGGGTTCTTGCCCATGGCGGTTCTGCTGGGACCCGTAAGTCTCCTCGCCATGGGCATCCGCTCCATTCGGATCTACGTCACGGTGCTCGTTCTGACCGGGCTTGTCTACGCCGTCTTTACCCAGTTTCTCGGTGTTCAATTCACCTAGGCCTCACGGATGTACGCGGATCCCGACGCTCTCATCCTTGCGCTTACGCAACTCACGCAGCCGGTCAGCATCGTCCTGTTGATAGGCGGCATCGTCCTCGGCCTGGTCATAGGGATACTGCCGGGTCTCGGCCCGCCGATAGCCATCGCGCTGGCGCTGCCCTTCACCTTCTACCTCGACCCGGTTCCCTCGCTGATCCTGCTGTTGGGGATCTATTCCGCGGCGATTTACGGCGGTTCGATCTCTGCCATCGCAGTGGGAATCCCCGGCACCGGCGCCGCCATTGCCACGGTGGAGGACGGCCACAAGATGTTCAAGGCCGGTCGCGGGGGCGAGGCGCTGGGCCTGTCGCTCACCGGCTCCATCATCGGCGGACTGGTCAGCGTCGTGTGCCTCGCGTTCATCTCGCCGTTGCTCAGTGAGCTGGCGGTCAAGTTCGGCCCGCGCGAGTACCTCGCCGTCAGCGTCTTCGGCCTTGTGGTGGTGGTGCGCGTGGCGGGCGAGAGTCTGGCCAAGGGCCTCCTGGTCGGAGGCTTGGGGATCTTCCTGACGACCTGGGGGCTCGATGAGCTGAATGGCACGGAGCGCTACACCTTCGGCAGCTATCACTTCTACGACGGCTTGCCGCTTGTGCCGTTTCTCGTGGGGCTCTTCGCCATGTCCGAAGTGCTGATCGGGGCGGAGCGCGCCCTTCAGACGGTCGAGTTCACCGAAGCGAGCCTCACCGTCAGGCTGCCCGGGTTGAAAACGCTTGGAAGAATGAAGGAGCTCCTTTTTCGTTCGTCGATCATCGGCACGGTGATCGGCATCATCCCGGGCGAGGGCGCGGCGGTGGGCGCGTTCTTCGCCTATTCCGAGGCCAAGCGGCGCTCGAAAGAGCCGGAGAGATTCGGTACCGGGATTCCGGAAGGGGTCGTCGCTCCGGAGACCGCGAACAACGCGACCGTCGGCGGCGCGCTTGTACCGACGTTGACGCTGGGCGTTCCGGGTAGTCCCGCCGCGGCGGTATTGCTGGGCGCGTTCCTCATACACGGGCTGGCGCCGGGGCCGAGCCTGTTCTCGGAACGGCCGGACTTGATGTACTCGATCTTCATCGGCCTCTTCCTCATCAACATCCTGATGATGTTCATCGGACTCGTGGCGATCCGTTTCGCGGCGCGATTGATCACGGTGCCGACGGCGGTGATCGTGCCCACGGTGATGCTGTTGTCCTTCGTCGGCATCTACGCCGTTTCCAACAGCTTCTTCAATGTCGGCGTTCTGCTCGCCGCCGGCATATTGGGCTACGTCGTTCGAAAGCTCGGTTACTCCATCGCACCGCTGTCCATCGGTTTCGTTTTGGGTCCGATACTGGAAAACTCGCTCCGGCAGTCTCTGACCGTGGCGGACGGCAGCGTCGCGGAGTTTTTCAACACGCCCATCGGCTTGTTTATCTACGCCGCGCTGGCGCTGACGGTCCTCTGGGGTCCCGTGACCGCGTGGTTCCGGCGCCGCAACGCCGGCGGGGTCGAAGGGTAGGAAATGCCGATGCCGAGCGAGGGCGAGCAAATGAAGACCGGTGGAGAAGCCGTGGTGGAGACGCTGACGAGGTTCGGCGTCGAGATGATGTTCGGATTGCCCGGCGAACAGACACACATCTACGATGCCATCTATCGCCGACCTGGAATTCGTCATGTGTTGGTTCGGCACGAACAGGCCGCCGCCCACATGGCGGATGCCTACGCGCGGACGACGGGCAAGGTGGGAATCTGCGATGCCACGGTCGGGCCGGGTGCCACCAACCTGATCAGCGGGATTGCGGAAGCCTCCAACTCCGGCATCCCCGTCATCGCCCTGATCTCGGACATCCGGACCGATTGGCGAGGACGGGATTCGTTCCAGGAGATCGACCAGGTCGGCGTCTTCAAGCCCGTCACCAAGAAGGTCTTCTCCGTGGATCACGTGGCGCGTATCCCGGAGTTCCTGGCACGCGCTTTTCAAGTCGCCACCACGGGCAGACCCGGCCCCGTACTCGTGAACCTTCCGCTGGACGTGCTCAAGGGTGCGCACGGCTTCAGTCCGTCGGAACAGGAGGTGGACCAGCGCTACGGCTGGTTTCCGGCGAACCGGCTCACACCGCCGAGGGAAGATGTTGCCGCCGCCGTGCGTCTGTTGCTGACTGCGACACGTCCGATCATACTGGCCGGAGGTGGGACCATCGCATCGGGCGCAACGGAAGAAGTCCGGGAACTCGCGGAGTTGCTGGGCATCCCCGTCGCCACCACCTTCATGGGCAAGGGGACGCTGGCGGAGGACCACCCGTTGTGCCTCGGTCCCTTCGGTCTGTTGGGCCGTCCATCCACCAACGAATATGTTCTGGGCGCGGACCTCGCCCTAGCCCTGGGGACGCGGTTCACCAATGTCGACACCGCCGCGTGGCGAGTTCCAGACAAGAAGACGCGGATCGTCCAAATCGATATCGAACCGACCCAGATCGGCCGCAACTACTTTACGGACCAGGCCCTGCCGGGTGACATCAAAGCCGTTCTTCGCTCCATGCTGGACATCATCGAAGCCGACGGCGCCCTCGCCACCAGTCATTCGCAACAGGAGGAGGCTTCCGCGCTCACGTCGCGATGGCGCGAGGAAATCGGCATCGACTCGGCCGTGGCCCGGGACAATGAGGCGTCGCCCGTCCACCCGCTGCAGGTCATTCGCGCGTTGCGCAACACCATGAGCGCCGAAGACGTTCTTGTCTGCGATTCGGGCTTCAACCAGATCTGGGGCGGACAATATTTCGAAGTTCGGAGACCGGGGCGGACCTACATGGGGCCGCGCGGCTTCGGAGTCATGGGGTTCTCCCTGCCGGCCGCCATTGCGCATTCCCTGGCGAAACCCGACGAGAGAGTCGTAGCCTTGTGCGGCGACGGCGGTTTCGCGATGGTTATCCAGGAGCTGGAGACGGCGCTTCGCAATGGCGCCGGAATCACCGTTTGCATCATGAACAACTCGAACCTCCAGTACATCAGGGAGAATCAGCGGTTGCTTCACGAGTCTCGGTTCATCTCGACGGAGTTTTCCGAGCTCGACTATGCGTCGATTTCGCGCGCGTTCGGCTGCATGGGGATACGGGTGGAGCGCCGCGGCGACCTGGAGGGCGCCTTGTCGGAGGCCCTCGCGAGCAAGCTGCCGGCCGTCGTGGACGTGCGCGTCATGGGCGATGTCGTTCCCGACAGAATGAGCCTCCAGGCGTTGAGCTGACTCGACGCGCCCTCTTTCAGGCCGTGTATTTCATCCACCGTGTGATGGCGGCGGCGCCGTTTTTCCCGGCTATGCCGTGTCCGGCTCACGGAGCTTGCCTTCGGGCTTGGGAGCGTCTACGGTTCGCTTGAACCTGGAGCGGTGTCGGGCCAAACGCAACACTAGAGCACCGCGGACAGGTTGACGGAGCGAAGGTCATGGAACGTACCATCAGCCTGACGGTGAACGGGGAACAGCGGGAGTTGGAGCTCAACGATGCCGACACCCTGCTGGAGGTCCTGCGCGACGGACTCAAGCTCTGGAGCGTCCGCGAATCCTGCGGCGTGGGTGCCTGCGGGAGCTGCACGGTCCTTCTGGACGGGAGGCCGGTGAGCGCGTGCTTCCTGCTCGCGTCGCGCCTGGACGGCTGCGCCGTGGAGACCGTGGAAGGGATGGACGGCGGCGACTCCCTGCACCCGATCCAGCAGGCGTTCCTCGAGAACGACGCCGCTCAGTGCGGCTACTGCACCCCCGGATTCATCATGGCCGCCAAGGCACTGCTCGAAGAACACCGGGACCCCACCGACGACCAGATCCGCGAGTACCTTTCGGGCAATCTGTGCCGCTGCGGCGGCTACCCCAACATCATGCGCGCGGTCCGCGCGGCGGCAGGACGGTTGGGCGTGAGTTGACGTTCGTCCTGAGCGTAGCGTAGCGAAGTCTAAGGACGCCACAAACTCCAGGACGATCATGGCTACTGCTTCCAACTCCGACGGCATGTCGGCCCTCCTCAGGCCCCGCAACATCGTGCTCATCGGAGCGTCCGAGCGCGCTCCCCACGCGGCCGCGCTCATGCGCAACCTGTTCCGGTTCGGCTTCCCGAAAGAGAACATCTACCCGGTCAACCCGCGTTACGAGCGGCTTTTCGATCTGCCATGCCACCCTTCCGTGGGCGCGGTCCCGGGCGACGTGGACCTGGCGGTCATCGCCATCCCGCGCGACGGCACCGTGCAGGTCATGGAGGAATGCGCCGCCAAGGGCGTGCGCGCCGCGCTTACCGTGGCCACGGGCTTCGGCGAGTTCGATGACACGGGCCGGAAGTACCAGGCGGAGCTGTCCCGCATCGTGCGCGAGAGCGGCATCGCGCTGGCCGGCCCCAATACCCTGGGCTATCTGTCCCTCGAATGCGGCGCCGCGCTGTGGTCGTCGCCGCTCCCCGAACGCCTCACCACCGGGCCCGTGAGCGCGGTGTTCAGCAGCGCCGGCCTGCTCAACCTCTTCCTCAACACCGCCGCCGACCGTTGCTTGGGATTCCGCTACGCCATCGCGCCGGGCAACCAGGTGGGCGCGGGCTTCACCGACTACCTGCGGGCCGCGGTGGATGACGACGGCACCCGCGTCATCGTCGTGGTCATCGAGTCCATGAGCCGTCCCGAGGAGATGGCGGGCCTGCTGGACCTTGCGCGGGAACGGGAGAAAGTGGTGGTCGCGCTGAGACTCGGGCGTTCGCAGAAGGGCGGTCGCGCGGTCGCGTCGCACTCGGGCAACATGGCCACCTCGGGCGCGGTGTGGGACGGGCTCTTTCGGCAGAAGGGCGTCATCCCGGTGGACAACCTCGACCAGATGCTGGAAGTCACCGCCCTGGCCGTGGCGACCCCGGACCCCTACCGTCTGCCCGGCTCCGGCGGCGTCGGCATCGTCACCATCTCGGGGGGCGATTGCAGCTTCCTCGCCGATATCTGCGAGCGCAACGGCGTGGACCTGCCCGAACCCTCCGGCGCCACCTACGAGGCGCTGCGCAACTATTTCGACAAGGAGGGCTTCAACGGCAACCCCCTGGACATCGAGGAACTGCACTGGGCGAACCGGTCCGGTTATCTCGAATGCCTGGAAACGTTCATGGGCGACGACAACTTCGCGGTGATCTGTTGCCGCCTGAACCTGCCCAAGAGTCCCAGCGACCGGCTCACGCAGTTGTACCGGGAGTCGACGGCCGCGCTCCGGCGCGGCGGCAAACCGTTCCTGTTCCTTTCCCGGGCCAGCGAGCAACTCGACCGCTCCTGGTTCGAGTTCTTCGACGAGCTGCAGGTTCCCTTGCTGCTGGAGTACGAGAAATCGCTGCGCGCGGTGCGCGACGTCCTCGCGCTGTCGCGGGGTCGCTCAGGCGCCGCGGCCGAGGCGTCCGTGGCGGAGCCGGCGGAGACCGAGGCGCTGCGTCCGCTCCTCGCCGGGGGCGAGGCCTCCCACGCCACCGTACGGCGGCTGCTTCGGGCCTACGGCATCCCCATGGTTCCCGAGCGCCTGGCCGGCTCGCGTGAGGAGGCGGCGGAAGCCGCCGGCGAAATGGGGTTTCCGGTGGTGCTGAAGGTGGAGTCCACGGACTTGCCCCACAAGACCGAGGCCGGAGGCGTGCGGCTCAACCTGGCGAGCGCCGCGGAGGTGGCGCAGGCGTACGACCGGCTGCTGGAGGACGTGGGAAGGAACGCGCCCGGCGCTCGCATCGACGGCGTGCTGGTGCAGAAGATGGTGCAGGGTGTCGCCGAGGTCATCATCGGCACGTCGCGCACGCCGGATCTGGGAATCTGCCTCGTGTTCGGGCTGGGCGGCATCTACACCGAGGTGCTGAAAGACGTGGCGTTCCGGCTTCCGCCTCTGGGGTTGCCGGAGGCTCAAGACATGATCCGGGAGATCCGCACCTACCCGCTGCTCGCCGGAGCCCGCGGCCGGTCCAAGGCCGACGTCGCCGCCCTGGCGGAGGCCATCGTGGCGCTGTCTCGGCTGGCGCTGGACTATCGCGGTGAAGTGGACGAGATCGAATTCAACCCCCTCATGGTCCTGCCCGAGGGACAGGGCGTGCTGGCGGTGGACACGCTGGTGCGGTGTGCCGCGGGGGACTACACGTCTTCTCTCTGAAGGAGTGCCATCATGAAGATCACGGACGTACAGCTCGAGGCTCTGGAGTTGCCGTACACGAAGCCTCTCATCACCGCCACCAATCAGTTCTACTCGTCCAACGGTTTCCTGGTGAGCGTGGAGGCGGACTCGGGACACACCGGCTACGGCTATATCGACGTGTTTCCCAGGACCGGCGAGACCCCCGCTTCGGTCCGGTGCGCCATCGAGGAGATCATGCGCCCGCTCCTGGTGGGACAGCCGATTGAAGAGCTCAACCGGCTGAACAAGCTCATCAACTTCCGTATGGTGGACAACCGGCGCGCCAAGGGCGGCGTGGACATGGCCCTGTACGATCTGTTGGGCAAGTGCTACGGCGCGCCCCTCTACGTGCTCTTGGGCGGACTGGTGCGCAAGGAGATCATCGTCATCAAGATGGTGAGCGTCGGATCGCCGATGGAGATGGCCCGGGAGTGCCGCGAGCTGGTGAGCCAGGGCTACCGCGCGATCAAGCTCAAGGTGAAGGGCGAGGTGGGTCTAGACCTCGCGCGGGTGACCGCGGTGCGCGACGCGGTAGGGCCGGACATCTACATCAAGGTGGACGCCAACGAAGCCTTCGACGCCAAATCCGCCATTCGCATGGCCGCTGGCATGGCCGAGTTGGGGGTGTCGGTGTTCGAGCAACCGCTGTCCCGGCATCATGACGTAGCGCTCGCCGAGGTGAAGGCCCAGTCGAGCATCAAGATCGAAGCCGACCAGTCGGCAAGCGCGGTCCACGATGCCTTCAGGCTCATCCGCGACAACGCCTGCGATTCCATCAACACCGGCATCCTCAAGGCCGGCGGCGTGCAACAGACGCGGCAGATCGCCGACATGTGCGCGCTCACCGGGACCGATTGCGGCCTGAGCAACATCGCCGCCTGCATGGTGGGCGACGCCGCACTGCTGCACGTGGCCCTTAGCTCGCCGGGCGTGTCCGAGTTCTGCGAGATCGGCGAGTGCGAGGCCCTCACCGGCGACCCGTTCACGGGCATCAAGGTGGTGGACGGAAAGCTCGGCGTGCCGGAGGGTCCGGGGCTGGGAGTCACGAGAGCGGACTAGTGGCGCGGACCTCCGAGCAATGCGTGCCGGCCGATGGCGCGATGCGGGCGCGGGCGGGTTTCGAAACCCGCCCGTCCACCGTTTATCCCGGCTTCGTCCCCCGCTTCCCGTGGCTGGGCGGCGATCTCCAGACGCTCCGTTACTATTTCTTTCCTTGCAGCGAGGATCTGTCCGCGTGGCCGTCGAGGCGCCTGAGCTTCCCGCTGCCGGATGGGAGTGGTGATGTGCTCGTGGCCAGGCTGCATCGGCCGCACCACGCCACGGACCGGCCGCTGGTCATCCTCGTCCACGGGCTCACCGGATGCGAGGGCAGCTCGTACATGTTCGAGACCACACGCTCGTTCCTCGCCCGCGGATATCCCGTCATGCGCCTCAACCTCCGGGGTGCGGGTCCGTCGCGGGAGACCTGCCGCGGAAGCTATTGCGGGGGTTCGGGAGACAACGTCGCCGCGGTGCTGTCGGCCCTGGACATCGAGGAGGCGCGCCACGGGGTCGTGCTGATCGGGTTCTCCCTCGGCGGCACCGTGACCCTTCACTGTCTGGCGCGGCACGCGTGCGCGGTCCAGCCCATCTGCGCGGTAACGGTGTCGACTCCCCTCGACCTGGCGGCGGTGATTCACAGGTTGATGCGGCCGCGCAATGTTCTTTATCACCGGTGGCTGCTGGGGCGCATGAAGGATGCGGTCATCGCCGGCGCCTCCGAGATAACTCCGGGGCAAAAGGCGGCGGTCCTGGACGCGCGCAGCATCCGCGAGTTCGACGACGCCTTCACCGCGCCACACCACGGTTTTGCGGACGCCGACGACTATTACGCTCGTTGCTCCGCGACCGGATTGCTCGACCGCATCGACATCCCATTGCTGCTGCTTCACGCCAGGAACGATCCCTGGATACCGGCCGATCCCTACGTGGACATCGGCCGCGACACCCCACCCAACGTGACCCTGGTGCTCACCGGCGACGGCGGCCACGTGGGTTTTCACGCGCGCCACGGCGCCACGCCCTGGTACAACACGGTCATCCAGGCCTACCTGGAGACGCTGACGCACCCCATGGAGTGACCGCGCCATGTCCTCTTTCGGGGACGTCGATTGCATTCGCTTGAAGTATATAGGGCTGAAGAGCTAGACTGGTATACGGCTCGTTCAGGGAGGAGCAGATGACAGACATCCGCACTACAGACATCGCCGTGCTGGAACGGATTGCCGCGACACTTCGCCTGCACGTGGTCGAGATGGTCGCCCCTCTGGGGCAAGGCTATGTTCAGCAGGGCTTGGGCGCGGCGGATATCTTCACGGCGCTCTATTTCGCCGAAGCGCGGCTGGACCCGTCCGATCCCACGTGGCCGGACCGCGACCGGGTCTTCCTGACGACGGCGCACAACACCGCGATTTTCTACGCCGCGCTGGCCGAACGCGGATTCTTCGAGACGGACCGTCTCGCGACCTACTGCCAGGACGGCGCGGAGCTGGAGACGAACGCCTCGGAGCGGGTGGGGCCGTTCGTCGAGGCGACCTGCGGTTCCCTCGGCCAGGGACTGTCCGTTGCCGTCGGCACGGCCATGGCGCTCAAGCGGCAGGGCAGGTCCGCGCGCGTCTACGCGGTCCTGGGCGATGGCGAGATGCAGGAAGGTCAGGTCTGGGAGGCGGCGATGACCGCGGGCTCGTGGAAACTCGACAACCTGTGCCTTATTCTCGACTCCAATCGAATGCAGTCCGAAGGAAATGTGGACAACATCCTCACGCTGGAGCCGATTGCCGGCAAGATGGAGAGTTTCGGGTTTTCGGTGAGCAGGGTGGACGGCAACGACCTGGCGGCCCTGTTGGATGCCCTCGCCGCGGCGCGGGGAACCAAGGGCATACCGAGCTTCCTGATCGCGGAGACCCTCGTCGGGAAGGGCGTGTCCTTCCTGGAAGGGATGATCGCGCACCAGTTGCGCTTCCCGCCCGACATCGCCGCCGGCGCCGTTCAGGAACTGAAAGGAAGACTCGCGCCATGACCGGATCCCACCCCCTGTCGCGGTTGGAAGCGGCCGATTTCATCAACCGCTCGCAGCGTCCCATTCCCCGGTTTTACGGCGACGCGCTCCTGGCCGCGGCCCACGACGATCCCCGAATCGTGTGTCTGGCCGCCGACCTGGCCGCGCCCACCGAAACCGATATCTTCCGCGATACCTTCCCGGATCGCTTTCACAACGTCGGCATCGCCGAGGCCAACATGATCGGTCTCGCGGGAGGCATGGCGCGTTGTGGCGAGATCCCCTTCGTGCACACCTTCTGCGCGTTCGCCACCAGGCGTTGCTACGACCAGATCATCCTGCAGGCGGCCTACCCCAACCTACCCATCAAGATCGTGGGCTTCCTTCCCGGCCTCGCGACGCTGTTGGGCGTGTCGCACCAGGCGACCGAGGACGTGGCCGCGATGCGGGCGGTGCCGAACATGATGGTCCTCGAGCCATCGGCTCCCGAATATTTCGCCGCGGCCGTGCGACTGGCGCTCGAGCATGAGGGTCCGGTCTACCTGAGGATGAAGCGGCCGGAGACACCGCCCGATGGTCCGGTTGCGGCGCAACCGCTGGTGTCGGGCCGCGGCATCCTGCGCCGGGACGGCGCCGACCTCACGATCATGGCCGCCGGCCTGGCGGTGGCGGAGGCCGTGGCCGCCGCGGACCGGCTTGCCGCTGAGGGGATCGCCGCCTCGGTCGTCGACATGGCCTCGCTCAAGCCCTTGGACGCCGCGCTGGTGCTCGATCGCGCGAAGGCCACCGGCGCCATCGTCACCGCCGAGAATCACACGATCCTGGGCGGTCTCGGTTCCGCCGTGGCCGAAGTGCTGTGTGACGCGGGAATCGGAGTGCCGTTCCGGCGGGTCGGGGTCGCCGATCGCTTCGCCGAAGGGGGATCCACGCAGTATCTTTTCAAGAAATTCGGACTGGACAGCGCCGCTATCGTCGACGCCGCACGTGAGGTCGTGCGGAGGAAAGGCTGAGACAAGCGGGCAGGAGGATGCGTGATGCCGGATACCCGTACACGACCCAATATACTGATATTCTACCCGGACCAGATGCGGCACGATGCCATGGGGTGCGCCGGAAACCCGGTGATCAAGACGCCGAATATCGACCGGCTGGCCGGCGAGGGTGTCCACTTCCGGAACGCCTACGTGTCGTATCCCGTGTGCTGCCCCTTCCGTGCGTCGCTGTTCACCGGAAAGTACGCCCAGGGGCACGGCATGTACCAGAACCACTTTCCACTGAACGCCCGGCAGATCTTTCTGGCGCAGCTCTTGAAGGACGCGGGTTACCAGACCGGCTACATCGGCAAGTGGCATCTCGAAGGAGGGCCGAGGCCGGGGTTCGTGCCGCCCGGGGAACGCCGCTTCGGGTTCGACCACTTCGTCGGCTTCAACCGCGGCCATCACTACCTGCGGTCGATCTACTACAAGGACGACGGCCAGCCGTATCACTGTCCCCGCTTCGAGCCGGACTATCAGACCGACCACCTGATCGAGTTCATCGACGCGTCGGTCACCGAGGGCTCCGGCAAACCCTTCTTCGGTTTCGTGTGCTACGGGCCGCCGCACTTCCCCATGAACATGCCCGGGTACCTGCGGAATCTCTACAAGCCCGAGGAGGTCCCGTTGCCTCCCGGCATTCTCGGTCCCGAGGAGCGTGAGAAGGCGCGCAGGGATCGCCTGCAATTCGACTGCGCCGGCAACGTGAAGGCCGAATTGAGCAGCCATGCCGGCCATGGACACAAGACGCCGGGGGAGGCGGAGACGGAGGCGGAGGTGCGGCGGTTCATCGCCGAGTACTACGGCATGATCGCCAACATCGACCACAACGTGGGGCGGGTGCTGAACCGGCTTGATGCCCTGGACATCGCCGGCGACACGCTGGTGATCTTCCTGAGCGACCACGGCGACATGCTGGGCCAGCACGGCTACTACTGCGGCATCAAGAAGACCGCCTACCGGGCCGCCATGCAGGTGCCGTTCATCGTCCGTTACCCCGCCCGGTTCCCCGCGGGCGGCACCGCGGACTCGATGATCGACGTCGCCGTGGACACCATGCCGAGCCTGCTGGAGCTGTGCGGCGTTCCGGTGCCGGACCCGGTCAGCGGTGTCAGCTACCTGCCCCTGCTCGACGGCACGGCCGCGGAAACGCGTGACGCGGTGATGTACCAGTCCATGAAGATGCACGACGGCGACGTGTCGGAGTTTACGCCGGTCCCGGAGCGCGGCATCCGCACCGGCGATTGGCTGTACGTGCGCCAACCGACACGGCGCAAGCTGCTGTTCGACCTGCGCAACGACCCCGACGAACTGAACAACCTGGCCGAGGACGGGCAGTTCGGCGCGCTCATGGATGACTTCGACGCGCGCATCCGGGCCCACATGGAGCAGACCGGAGACGATTGGGACCTTGCGCTGGATTTCCCGCCCGAGAACTACCTCACTCAGGAAGAGGGCAGACGCTATCTCGATGAGCTTCTGCCGCGCGCCATCGTCGTCCCCTGACGTTCACCGGGCGGAGCGGCTCGTTGCGACCGATGAATTTCAAGCATTCGGTGACGGTTGAATCCGTCGATGCGTACCCGATCCGGGCCGCCGGCGGCGTGAGCCCGAACATGGCCCTCGGAGTCATGTCCACCCGTCCCGCGCTGCTCGTGCGCGTCCGGGATGACCACGGCTGCGTCGGCTGGGGCGAGGTGTGGGCGAACTTTCCGCCACGCGCGAATATCCACAAGGCGCAGGTCATCGAGGATGTGATCGCCCCTCGTCTGAGGGGGGTTGCGTTCTCCGAGCCGGTGGAAATCGACGCGTTCCTGCGAAGGGCATTGTCGACCTACTTCCTGCACGTCGGACAGAAGCGCGTCTTCGAGCACATCCTCGCCGGAATGGACGTCGCGCTCTGGGATCTTGTGCTCCGAAGCGCGGGGCGGACGTTCGCCGCGCACAGCGGCCTTGCCGAGGCCAGCGCCCCTACCTACGCCAGCTCGATCAATCCGCCCGACCTTGAACGGTTGATGCAACACCACGCGGAACGGGGCCAGTCGCAGTTCAAGCTGAAGCTGGGGTTCGATGACACCGCCGACCGCGCCTTCGTGCGGAAGGCCGCCGCCATCCGCCCGCCCGGCACACACATCATGATCGACAGCAACCAGACATGGGATGTGTCGCGGGCGGAGGCCATGCTCGGGTCTCTGGAGGAATTTGAGCCACTCTTCGCCGAAGAACCGATTCCGGCGGATGCCGGCTGCGCCGACTGGGAGCGTCTGGCGCAATCCACCTCGATCCCGCTGGCAGGGGGCGAGAACCTCTATGGAGTCGACGAGTTTCTGCGCATGGCGGATGCCGGACTGCGCTTCGTCCAGCCGGATGTTGCCAAATGGGGGGGCGTGAGCGGAGCCCTCGCGCTGGCGCGCGCGCTGCCGCCGGGCGTGGCGCTCTGGCCGCACTTCATGGGGACTTCCGTCGGCCAGGTGGCGGCTCTGTCGGTGGCCGCCGCGGTCGGTGCCACCGCAACCTGCGAAATGGACGTCAACGCCAACCCCCTGCGAACCGATCTATGCGGTGACATCCTGGGTATTCGCGACGGTCGCGTCGCGCTGCCGGACGCACCCGGTCTCGTCGTTCCGCCCGTCCGCGCGCGCCTCGAGGAGTTTCGGGAAGCACAGGCGGATTAGCCGGACGTGTCGGCCGTGAACTCCATCTCGAACTCCAGCACGTCGCCCGGATAGACGAGATTCGCCGAGTAGATCAACCGCCCGCGACGATCGAAGAACTCCCGAAATACGCGGAATACCGGCGAATTGACCTTGATTTGCAGGGCCTGCGCGATTTCGAAGTCGGCGTACGATATGGTCACCCGCTGGCGCGCGGAACCGATGGGGATTCCCATATCCTTGAGAACACGGACCACGATCTCGGAAGAGTACCGCTCCGGCGCCTGTTCATAAAGGGCGTTGTCCACGCGCAGGTCGACATGGCAGAAGGGTTTGCCGTCGAGCGAGTGGATCCGCTTCATGGTTCGATAGGCAACGCCGTTCTCGTCCGTTTTCTCGGCCTGGATATCCTCCACCAATACCGAGACCTCCAACTGGGCGACCATCGATTGAAGCTGGGACAGATCCGCGCGCATGTTCAGGGTCTGGCGCTTGGGAAGCTCCACCCGCTTGACGAACGTGCCGCGGCCCGAATGGCGTTCGATCAATCCCTCGGCTTCCAGCGCGTCCATCGCCTGCCGGATGGTCATGCGCGCCACGCCTAACTTTTCGGTCAACTCGCTCAGCGGCGGCAATTGCGCTCCCGGGACAAGGGTGCCAGCGAGGATCTGGTGTCGCAGCACCGCCGCGACCTCGGCGTGCAGCGGCACCGCCTCCCGCTTCATGGTGAGAAGGTTCATGTTGACCGGTTTCTCCTTGGTGTCCAAAGGTAGATCCGTGAGCTGCGCCTGAAACTGGTGTACGGCCGAGTCGAAGGAGGCGGCGCGGCATTCCCGAAAAAGGGGCTTGTAGAGGCCCGGTTTCACGGGAAGATGAGAAGCGCCCCGTCACCAAGGATAGGGAAGAAAAGGGTTCGAGTCCAGGGTTTCGGGACGAATGCCTCAGTCCTGGCGGTAAATCGCGGTCCGCCCCGCGGGAGCGTGTCACCGGCTCAGGATAATGGAGATCGTCCCCGTCATCACCGCGAAGGTGCCGGTCACGGTGCGGGCGTTGATGCGCTCGAGGCCGCGCAGGAAGACCACGGTGAGCATCAGGGTCCACAACGGAGTGGAGGCGACGATGGGGGCCACCGCCACGACCCGGCCGAGGCTCACGGCGACAAGGGACAGCAGCGAGGCGGCGGACTCGAACAAGCCCGACAGGATGAACGGAGCCACGGCCCGGCGGTTGAGCACGAACGACTCGCTGCGGAGGCGGACGGACACGTACGGACCCAGCGAGACGAAGGACACGACGGCCAGGATGGCGGCGAAGTAGAGGGGCTCGTTGGAGATGTCGAAGGCGATGCGCCTGATGGGGAAGGCAATGCCGGCGAACAGCGCCGCCAGGAGCGAGAAGATCCCTTCCCACCAGCGGTAGCGCAGCCCCGATTCTTCCGGTTGCCACGAGATAAGGGCGATGCCGCCCACCACCAGCAAGGTCCCGGCGATGATCCCCAGGCTCGCGTGTTCCCCCAGGAACACGATGGCGATGACGGCACTCCACAGCGGGTAGGTGTTGCGCAGGGGCTCGGCCCGGGATACGCCCAGGCGGTGAATGCCGGTCAACTGGAGCAGGCTCGTAGCGGTCTGCAGCACTCCCAGCCCGACGAACAGCAGCAGCGGCAGCCACTCGACGTGGGGAATCCCGCCCATAAGGGAGACACCGATCCAGAACACGACGGTGCGCAGGAAGAGCAGCACGCACGCCGCGGTGAGCGGGGAGGAGTGGTGCATCCCCATGCGCGCGGTGATGGAGCCCCCGGAGTAGAGGATGGCGGCGGCAAGGGCTACGAATTCGGCACGCACGAATTTCCTTGGGATGAGTCAATGACGGCTGCAGGTGCCGGGAGGAATAACGGCGGCGTGCAAGGTCCCGGCCGGTCCTCTTCATTTCTCCGCTCAAGATCCAGGTCATCCGCGGGCGAGCACCTCCCGGACGCCATGGCGAAGACGATGTCGGCGGGCACACGGGCGTGCCAATGGATATTATCGACGGTTTCCGCGGCCATCACGGCATGGGCAAACGCTTCGCGTGCCGGCCCCTTGCAACGATCCCGTCTCCATCAGCGCCTCTACGATCCTAACGATGCTCTCGGTGCGGTTGCGCGACCATGGTCATCCCGCCCGCGAGGGGTTTCCATGTGGCACGATCACGCATGGTTTAACCTCCTACAGGATGCCGTGTTTCGTTATGAACCACCTCGGAGCGTCTTGCAAATGGGTATCGTTGCGAACCCGTCGAAACGGGAGCGCGGGTTGTGAGGTGGTCCTGGTTCGTTGGACAGGAAGGCGGCCGAGATAAGGTGTATTCCCGACGTTCGATCATGCCGCCAGGGTCCCGTTTAACACGTCTTCGTGTTCCGATGGAACTGGCAGAGGGGCGGGCGGGTTGTGAGGTCCGGCCTGCCGCTGGAGTCCTCGTTCGTAGGCCTCCGCCGGGGTGGAGCCGGCGAGGGGGGAATGAGGCCTTTGGTTGTTGTAGAAGGCCACCCACCGGGCGATGACCCGCAGGGCCGCCAAGCCGTCCGAGAGCTCGTGCAGGTAGACAGCCTCGTACTTGAGGGAGCGCCACAGGCGCTCGATGAAGATGTTGTCCATGCACCGGCCCCTGCCGTCCATGGAGATGGCAATGCCGGCGTCCTTGAGCACGGAGGTGAACTCCAGGCTGGTGAACTGGCTGCCCTGGTCGGTGTTGAAGATCTCGGGAGGACCGTAGCGTTCCAGAGCCTCTGAGAGGGCCTCGACACAGAAGCGGGCATCGAGGGTGTTCGACAGCCGCCAGGAGAGCACCCGGCGGGTGGCCCAGTCCATGACCGCCACCAGGTACAGGAAGCCCTTCTGGACGGGGATGTAGGTAATATCTGCGGTCCACACGTGATTGGGCCGTTCGATGGCGACGCCCTTGAGCCGATAGGGATAGACCCCGGTGCTCGGGGTGCGGTCGGGTGGTCCGCGGCGCCTGGTAGATGACCTGGAGCCCCATAAAGGGCATCAGACGCCGCACCCGGTGACGACCCACTCGGACTCGCTCCCGCCACAGATGGCGGACCATCTGGCGGCTGCCGTAGAAGGGGTACTCCAGGAACAGCTCATCGATCCGGCGCATCAGCGCCAGATTCTCCGCGCTCTCGCCCTTGGGCCGTGGTACACGGAGGATCGACTCACTCGAAGCAGATGGCATTGACGGCTCAAGCTGAGCTTGGGATGGCTCGATCATCGCCCGGCGCTTCTCCCGGCTCACCACTTGAGCCCTTTGGCCAAGAAATCCCGCTTCACCGTCAGCTCCCCGATCTTCGCGTGCAGGTCCCGAATCTCCCCCACGTGGTCCCCAGTTGCCCGCTCGGCCCCCTTCGTGAAGACCTCCTTCATCCCCTCCACCGCCCGCTGCTTCCACATGGTCACCTGGTTCGGATGAACCTTGTGCCGCACAGCGATCTCCTGGATCGTCTTGTCCCCGCGCAGCGCCTCCAGCGCCACTTTCGCCTTGAACTCCCCGCTGCACCTTCGTCGTGTGTTCTTTGCGTATCCCCCCCTAAGTCGGTGGAATACACCGTTGCAACCTGTCCGTTTTTCTGGGACCACCTCAATCCGCGCTGGCCCTGTGCGAAACGCGCGAGCTGAACAGTTGCCGCATCCGTGACACTTTCTGCAACGAAAACTAGAGTACGAGTCTTCAGCTGTGGTTCAGGGGTGCATGTCAATCTTGTTCCCCTGAGTAGGGAGAAGCATCCAGAAAGGAGGACCACAATGTTCCGAGTCTATTCAACCGTGCTGTTTTGTCTTGTTGTTCTAGGCACTTCGGTTTCTGCGGCGGAGGTCAACCCACCTGCGGCGGAGGTCAACCCACCTGCGGCGGAGGTCAAGCCACCTGCGACGACATGTGTCGAGGCGTGTGCTGAAGTTGCCAAGAAACTAGCCGAACAGGAGCAAAGATCGGCCCAAAGCCGTCAATACGAGACTGGTGCCTCGGAAGCCACCGCCGCGAGCCAACCCGCACTCGTCCCGAATCAGATCCTGGACTTCCTCGGCAAATGTCTGTTGACGCTGTGTCCGTAGCTTTAGCAAATTTACGGGAGGTGTACGATGTGGACAAAATACAGGACAGCAACCATCTACAGGACAGCAACCATCGTATTTTTGATGTTTGTCGGTACGGGGAACGTTTCCGCAGCTTCACCCCAGACGGTCGAAGCCTGCGGTGCACAGACAACTGCGACGACAGGCGGGACTGTGGCTGGAATTGGCAGCGGTTGCCTCGCGGGCCTCAAATTCTGTCCTTTCCTGGTCGAGCCTTTTACGGTCGCAGGTTGTATCGCTGCTGCCTGCACTGCCGGTGGTTTTGTTGGAGGCGGGACTGGATACGTTGCCGACAAGATCATCGAGACCAAGAACTGCGCGGGATCCGCATTTCAGACCTCAGATGGGGGCCATTGGGCTGTTTACTGGAACGCTGAGTCGGCCGCCCAGGCGAGAAAAAAAGCAGAACGCCGTTGTGCCAGCGCGGGCCATGGTACGTGTGAAGAGGCAATCACGTTCAGGCGTTGCGCTGCAAGGGCCAAGGGCACGAATGCCGACGGACAGGCGAGGTCGGTGTGGGCACAGGGATTTGACGCTAGCCAGGCTCGGTCATCCGCGCTGGCCCTGTGCGAAACGCGCGAGCTGAACAGTTGCCGCATCCGTGACACTTTCTGCAACGAAAACTAGAGTACGGGTCTTCAGCTGTGGTTCAGGGGCACATGTCAATCTTGTTCCCCTGAGTAGGGAGAAGCATCGAGAAAGGAGGACCACAATGTTCCGAGTCTATTCGATGGCAACCGTACTGTTTTGTCTTGTTGTTCTATGCACTTCGGTTTCTGCGGCGGAGGTCAAGCCACCTGCGACGACATGTGTCGAGGCGTGTGCTGAAATTGCCAAGAAGCTAGCCGAACAGGAGCAAAAATCGGCCCAAAGCCGTCAACACGAGACTGGTGCCTCGGAAGCCACTGCCGCGAGCCAACCCGCACTCGTCCCCGACCCCCTTTGTATGATGATAAGTTTCTCGAAGATTCCGCGGGGGCTGATGCCGTTAGCTTTTGCCGAACTCGACTGCCCCGACCGCTACCCCAACTGGTTGTTAGCAGTGTGGTTTGGAGGAATATAGCTCCGGTCCAACCAATTCTTAGATGTGGTGTGACGGCCTTGCGATTTCATCCTTAGTTGGAGGGTCGTCTTGGGTAGCTTGTAACCGCCCGAAGCGGTATGCTAAATGGCGACAGTAGTGTCCGACGCGGTGGTATGTGGTGGGCTGTAAGTCACTGAAATGCCGGATGATTTGTGCGCTCTGCACAGCAGCCGCTGGCAAGTTGTCCCTAGGAGTCTGCGCCGTAGAAGAGGGCGGCATGGGAAAGAGTATGAAGAGGGGCGGGAGAAGGCAAGGAGAGGAAGGAGAGGGGAACTATCCAGTGTATGAACCAGGGCAGGGATTGTTAATGCCGCCGGATTTGACGGAATGGGTACCAGCGGGACACTTGGCGCACCACGTCAGCGACTTGATGGACGTGCTGGATTTGGGGGAGTTTTACGAGGGGGACGGGTGGCGGAACCGACCTTACGAGCCGTCGATGATGTTGAAGTTTTTGAGATACGGGTACGCGACAGGGGTCTATGCTTCGCGGAAGATAGCGAAGAAGCTGGACGAGGACGTAGCGTTTCGGATGTTGGGAGCGGGGAACTATCCGAAGCACCGGACGATCCGGGAGTTTCGGCCGCGGGAGGACCGGTTGGCGGCGATTGCGGCGGCGAAGAAGCGCTTGGAGGAGGCGCAACGAGAGATGGATGAAGCGCGAGGGGGCAGGCCTGGTGAGGAGCGCAACCGGAAGGGAGGAAGGCCGTACAACCGGGAGTATGGGCAACCGTCGGCGAAGGCTGAAAGCAATTTCACCGATCCCGAGAGCGGGTTCACGAAGATAAGCGGGGAAGGGTTCCAGCAGCGTTACAATGGCCAGCTGGTACTGGACGGAGAGTGCCAGATTATCGTGGGAACCCTTGGCCGCGTGCGCCCAAACCCCTGCGTAGGACGCGGGCCGTCCCACGCTCGCTCAAATCCCCTCCCATGGCCCTGAATTCCGAACGTTTCACCGCTACTCCACTCTGATCTTTATGCCTGCCGTCCCACAAAGTTGACGAGGTGCACCATGCGAAACATCTATAATAGCGCAACTATCGTTTGTCTTATGTTGTCTATCACAGGTGCTACAGCGGCTTCACGCCAAACCGTCGAAGACTGGGACAAACCGCCTACTGTTACGAAGGGCGAAGCGGTCGCGGGCAACGGCGCGGCTTGTGCTGCGGGTGCCGCATGTGCGTCCCTCGGAGATCCTATTGTGAGGCGCGTTTGTTTCACGGTCGTTCGCGACGCCGAAGAGCCGTCCGCCGCAGCGTGGGAACGCAAGGCTGGCGGTGCAATGGAGATATCTCAGACGACGTTCCGAGATGCGGCGATCGTCGTTCAGGCGCGAACCGGTTCACCGGTGGTGCATGTGGAGCGGTATGGCAACGTCTACTACGTTACGGTAAGTACGTCGCATGGTAATCAGACGCACTGCGTGGACGCCGGGACAGGGAAGTATCTAGGACGTTGTTGAGACGCGCGTCTGTCAATGGCAGGTATGGTCCGCGCCACGCGTCAAGGGTGTCGCTTCCGTGACGAGGCAGGTCGGTTGCAGGCATATATTCGGCCTTTTTCGATGGGCGCGTCCGCACGAACTTACGATGAGTGGATCTCACAAGACAGCCAACCACCTTCAAATATCGAGAGTCAAACGCGCGACAGCACCCCTCCCGTTTCTCCCACGTTCAATGCGGAAGTCTCCCCCGTACTTCTTCGCTAGGCCTTCAACGATTTTCAGGCCGTGACCGTCGCCGTTGGCATTGTGTTTGTCGTAAGGTTGCCCATCATTGACCACGACAATTTCCGCGGATTGTCCCTTTTGATCCGGGCCGCTTACGATTCGCCTGACAGTAACCGCGACAGGGGGTTCTCCGTGTTTGATGGCGTTGCCGATCAGATTGCGCAAAATGGTGACTGCGTCGTATTCGGATATTTGCTGTGCGATCTCGTCCTCGACCTCCACCACAATCGGTGTCTCGGTCGCTGTCCCTTCTTCCGCTGCAATCCGCTTCGCTGTCTTAGCGAGTTCCGTGACTTCCGCGACGCCGTCCCAGGCCAATACCTTCTTCCGCAACCAATTCGCCGCCGAGAGATGCGCGTTAACGTCCGCGATCGGGCACGCTAGTTGATCCCAGACGCGGCTCACTGTTGCTGTCTTGTCGGCCAAGCGTCTGACGGAAGGCCCATCCAAGTCGTGGAGGCCGTCCCAACTGATTGACCCCAAGCTGATACGCGCATCGTGAAGGTCCTTTTTGATCTTTAGCAGCAGCTCGGCGATGGATGCTAGGCTGTTGCCGGCTTGAGCTAGCCGCCGGCTCGAACGGGCTACGAATGCGGCAACCGCAAGGCTCAACAGAACTGTCGCGCTGTGGCCCCACGCCGGTAGGTAAGGATAAGAAGAATTGCGGTCATCAGTGGAGTCTACGACAAGGACGTCGTCCGGTGTAGGGGCTATGGCCATCAACCACACGAGCTCGTCGCCGTTCATCTTTTGAGCGGTGTAATGTCTTATTGAGCGGCTGTCTTCGTGAGCGAGCGCAAGGATATTATTTTGTAAGTGGTAACTCGCAAAATTGGCTGGGCCAGGTGTGTGATCACAGAGGGTCCGTTTCTCAGAGGGTAACGATACAATGACGAAATCAGTGCCGTCCGGCCGATATTTCACGCACAAGCTTGATAACGTGAACGGCCGTGTTGTTAGGGTGCCAAACTCACTGTTTTTCGCAAGCAAAAGCGTGGTCGTGAGGGGCTCTGCGTCTTTGTCGTGGGCAGACATCACCGTAGTGGCGAGGTCGCGTACGTACGTCTTCCCCCGCGCTTCGGTGGCGGCCAAGATTCGTTGTCGAAGGCTCGCAACAGTTTCTTCCAGCCGAGCGATGTCCCTATTGTAATCCCATGTACTGGCAATGACGGCCATTGTCGCGCACGCGGCGACTGTGTAGGCCGCCCAAGACAGAACAGCAACTCGACCGATGTGTGTGTTGAACATGCGCAAGCGTCCTTTCTGGAGAACTAGAGGTCGACTGCCGCCGAGGGCCGCAGGTCACAGGTCGGCAATGGTGAAGCAGTAGAATCCGGTATCCGTAAAGGTTCTGAGAGGGCCGCCTCGGCTACGGTTGATCTTGTTCCGCAGGGTCAGGAGCCGCGCGTCGAGCTCCGGGAGAGGCGTCATGTCGTTGGCGCCGTACACGCGTTCGTGAATCCACACGCGAGAGCGCATGACACCGGCGGAGCGCATCAGTAACTCCAGAATTCTGCATTCGAGTGATTGGAGCTGGATGATCTCGGCGTCTTCGCCGCGGACCACCAAGTAGCTGGTGGGAATCTCAAGTTGATAACGGCCCACGATCACGCGGTCGGGATCGGTGGTGAAAGAACGCCTAGTTTCGGACGGCAACCGGAAACGGTAGCCGGCGTTCGTTACAGCCTGGATGGGTTTTATCTGCTTGTCGGGGTCGAGGGCGTGGCGCAAACGGAGAATATATTGATGGACTAGGTCCCGTTGTTTTTTGCTGAGCGGGGTCTCGGGGTACAAGTCGTCGTCCGTCACGTTCTGATCGTGGATGAGGTCGTAGATCTGAGCTGAGGGCACGACGCGGCCAGGGTGTTGCATAAGGCATTCCAGAATACGGCTCTCTCGTGCACCCGGGTCGATCGGTGCATCGTCACGATAGAGTCGACTTGCCAACCTATCGTATTTGTAAGGCGGACAAATTAACATGCGGGTAGGTATGATCATATTTCGCAAGCGGTCGCGGACCTCCCACAACCAACCACGACCGGGTCGTTTCTCGATGTAGTCATCGGCGTAGTCGAGAGGAGAGCCACCGATGGAGCGGCTGACGTCGTCCTTGGCGACACTGATGGGCATTGCGGTCACGACCAAGACCGGGAAATAGTAGTCTTCGTTGCGGGATTTCCGGATGAAAGTCATACCGCCGTAGCTCGCACCCTTGAGGGTCAGGTCCACGACTGCGCCGTCGATGGCATTGTGGCGGACGAAAGTGAGAGCGTCCTCGCCGGTGGTTGTCTGAATTATCTCGTAGCCAGCGTCTTCCAAAAGCGTCCGGAAGGCTTGGAGTGTCGAGAGATCATCTTCTACGATCAGGATTCGCATCATAGACTCCCTTCGATCGGGGTTGGTGGTACCTTACCGAAGGGCGCGTTCAAAGTAGCGGCAGAATGGCGCCGAACAGCACGCCCTCGAACAGGGTCCGTTGCAGCACCAGTGCCAGGCCGACGTATACCAGCGCCCACACCGTCACGGCCGCCACCGCGCACCGGGTCCAGGAGAGCCGGGCGAAGCTGCGCAGGAAGAGCAGGATGTAGATGGGGATGGTGGGTTGGAAGCCGATGAGGATCACCAGGCCGCAGAAGACCCCCAGCCAGGCGACGATGGGAGCGGCCTTGTCCCAGGGCGCCACTTCCACGGTGTCGTCGGGCGCCGCGCTCGGGGAGAGCAGCTCTCGCCCGAGGCAGAACAGGACGAACGCCAGGGTCGGGATACCCAAGACCAGGGGCACCAGCCCGCCTTGTCCATCGAAGCCGAAGGACGGGATGACCACCACCAGCGCCACCGCCAGGTAGAGCAGGTTGACGATCACGTAGCTGTAGTTGACGCGCTTCATGTCGTCGAGCGGGTGCGCAGCCGCGTGATCACCGGGATCGCCACCATGATCAGGATGAGGATCCACGAGATCAGGCTGTTGAAGAAGCCGAAATAGCTGCCGTCGTGGATGCGCAACGTCAGCAGGAACGACTTTTCCGCCAGGTTGCCCAGCACGAAGCCGATGACCAGCGGCAGGATCGGTACGCCCGCCCGCCGCATGGCGAAGCCGAACACGCCCAACAACACCACCAGCACCACGTCCCAGATGTTCTCCCGCAGGATGTAGGTGCCCGCGAGCGCCACCACCGCGATGATGGCGGACAGGTAATGCACCGGCACCCGGGTGATGATGGCCAGGTAGCGGGCGGCCAGCAGGCCGACGATGCTGGCGAAAGCGTTGGACACCACGTAGCCGTTGAGCAGGGTCCAGATGAAGATGGGCTTGTCCAGGATCAACTGCGGTCCCGGCGAGATCCCGTGCATGATGAAGATGCTCAGGAGCAGGGCCATGGCCAGGCTTCCGGGAATGCCGAAGCTCAGGGTGGTCAGCAGCGCGCCGCCGTCCTTGGAGTCGTTGGCCGCCTCGCTGGCGATGACGCCTTCGGGATGGCCCGTGCCGAAGGCTGCCGGGTTCCGGGAGGACTGCACCGCCACGGTGTAGGCGATGAGGTTGGCGGTCTCGCCGCCCACGCCGGGGATGATCCCCACCAGCGTGCCGATGGACGAGCTGCGCAGCAGGCAGACGGCGTAGCGGAAGTTCTCCATCACCCCCTGCCACGCGCCGCGGATGCTGGCCTGGATGTTGTCGCGGGCGATGGTGCCGCCCTGGGCCGAGTAGTTGATCAGCTCGCCGATGGCGAACAGCCCCACGAAGAACGGGATCAGGGGAATCCCGTCCCACAGGTACTCGCTTCCCATGGTGTAGCGGATCAGGCCGGTGGGCTCGTTGAGACCCACCAGGGAGAGCAGGATGCCGACGCCGCCGGCGATGAGCCCGTTCAGGAGCGAGCCCTGACTCACCGTGGCGGTGGTGACCAGCCCGAACACCACCAGCCAGAAGATCTCCGGGTGGCCGAAGGCGATCACCAGCGGCCGCATCACCTGGATCAGCAACGCCAGGATCAGGAGCCCGAAGAGTGCCCCGAGGAGGCACGCCCCCGCCGACAGTCCCAGCGCCCGCGCCGCCTCGCCGCGCTTGGCCATGGGGTAGCCGTCGAAGCAGGTGGCGGCGTTCACCGGAGTGCCCGGCGTGTTGAGCAGGATGGCGCTGATGGAGCCGCCGAAGGAACTCGCCCCCATGATGCCCGAGAACAGGTAGACTGCGGTGATGGCGTCCCAGGTGAACGTGAACGGCAGCAGCATCGACATGGCGAGGATGCCGCCGAGACCCGGTACCGCGCCGAAGATCAGTCCGATGACGCTGCCGAACAACAGGGTCAGAATGACGTGCGGCTCCGAGATGGTGACCAGGGCGCCGCCGAAACCCTCAAACATGAACGCGGGTGTCCTGTGTCACGGGAGCGCCGAGGTCCGGAAGAGTGAGGCGCGACACGGTCCGTCAAGCCGGGACCGCGTCGCGCCACCATGGGCAAGGATCACTTGATGTACTTCTTGAGCAGCGGGGTGTTGTCCCCCACCAGGGCGATCATGTCGGCGATGAGCTTGGTGGTGTTTTCCCTGCTCAACGGCGCGACGATGTTGCCGTTGGCCTCGATCCTCTCCTTCAGCGCCGCGTCGTTGTTGACCTTCACCAGGGCCGCTTCTATCACGGACGCGATGTTGGCCGGGGTCTTGGGCGGCAGCGCGTAGAGGTTCTGACCCACCAGCGAAGCCGATCCCAGTGCCGCGAACCCCTGTTCCACGCCGGTCGGAATGTCGGGGAACTTGGGATGCCGCTCCGGCAGGTAGACGACGACGGCCTTGGCCTCGCCGGACTGGATGGCCGTGGTCCAGCGCTTGGTCAGCGGCAGGTTCGTGATGGTGATGTCGCCGCGGATGATGCCCGTGATCAACTCGGGTCCCTTGAAGCCGGCGATGAATTCCACCGGGAAGCCCACGAGGTTGGCGGTGATGACGGAGATGGGGAACGTGTTCCCACCGGTTCCGGTGATGCCCGCCTTGATGGGCTTCTTGGCCGTCTTCATCTGCTTGAGCGACGTCCACTGGTCCTTGCCCGCCTTGGTGGTGGCCTGCATGAAGTACGGGTTGGACACCTGGCGTCCGATCCAGGTGAAGCTCCGCAGGTCGGGCTTCATCCCCCGCGCCACCTGGTTGACGGCCTGTCCGGGCAGGTTGATGGCGGCCATGGTATGGCCGTCGGGCTTGGCCCGGTTGAGGATGGTCACGGAGTTTCGGCCCCCGGCGCCCGGCACGTTGCGGATGAGCACCGGGACCCCCAGCATCTTCGACATGACCTCGCCCTGGAGTCGGGCGGCGGTATCCATGGCGCCCCCCACCGAGAATCCCACCAGGATGGTGATGGGCTTGCTGGGCTTCCAGTCCGCGGCCGAGGCCGGCGTCACCGCCAGCGCCAGCGACATGGCGATGAGCGCCACCAGAAATGCTTGGAACAACGATTTCGGAATTCGCATCAGGGGCTCCTTTCGGTTTGACGAGGATCTCTTCACGAAAACACCTTCCAGACGATGGCCATGGTGAAAGCGAGATTGAAGCCGATCATCCACTTCAACAGAACCAATTGCCCCTCGATTCGTTGGGTGTCGGCCTTGGTCGCCAATTGCGTTTCGATGGCTTCGGCGAACGCCTCCTTCTGCGCTTCGGCGAAGGCGACGGCCTGCCTGTGTTCAAGTCCCGCCTCTTCAAGACGTTGCGCGAACTTCAGTGTATCGAATGTCGTGAGACTCATGGTGTTTGCAGCGGTACAGCACCACCGCGCGTGAAAAGTCTCGCACTCCTTCAATCTCCGGTCAAGGTCTTCGGTGATCGCAGCAGCGATGGGTCGAACGCCTGCAGCAGCCCATCCAGCCGCACCTCCCGCACCTTGTCCTGGGGCGGGCGCGCCCGCTGTGGGTACTGCACCGGCGGCGCCGGCTTGGTGGCGTCCATGATCATGACCGCGCCCATGACCGGCTCATGGGTGCCGTCCACCCTGTAGTTCCAGTTGGACGGCAGGAGGTCGCCCGGCCCGTTCCAGTCCGGGATCGTGAGCACGTCCTCGTCCGGGCGCATGCGCGTGCCGATGGCCCAGGTCACCTCGGGCTCGTGGAACACGTTAACGTCGTCGTCCACCACCACCACGCAGCGCAGGTTCTCGGGCTCGGTGGCGATGGCCGCCAGGGCCGCGCGCTTGACCTCGGAGTCGCGGGTCTTGCGGATGGAGATGTAGCAGTGGGTACGCGCGTGCGCCGGCACGTTGACGTTGACGACGCCGGGGACGGCCTCGCGCACGCGCCGGTAGATGGTGCCCATGCGCGGCAGGCTGCCCAGTACCAGGTGTTCCTGGCCCGCCGGGAAGACGTCGTAGTAGATGGGGTTCCGGCGCATGGTCATGGCCGACACGTGCATCACCGGCTGCGCGCCCACGCTCACGTAGTAGCCCGTCCATTCGCCGAAAGGGCCTTCGAGGCGGGTCTCGTCCGGCAGGAGCCGCCCCTCTACGACGATCTCCGCGTGGGCCGGCACCATGAGGTCCACGGTCTCGGCCTTGACCAGTGAAATGGGCTCCTGCAGCAGCGCGCCGGCCTCGGCGAACTCGCCGCCGATGCCCGGCAGCCGCGACACCGCCCCGAGCATGAAGGTGGGGTAGTGGCCGACCACGAGAGCGAACTCGGTGGGCTCGCCCCGTTCCGAGTTCCGCCGGTAGATGTAGCCGCCGTGGTGGCTGCCCTGGATGTAGACTCCGAGGGTGCGAGCGTCGTGGACCTGGTGGCGGTAGAGTCCGGCGTTCTGGGCGCCGGTGTCGGGATCCTTGACGATCATCACGCCGCCGGTGATGTAGGGTCCGGCGTCGAGCTCGTTGTGGAACGGTATCGGCAGCGCCGACAGGTCCACCGCTTCGCCCCTGAGCACCACTTCCTTTGCCGGGCCGTCGCTGACGATTTCCGCCTGGATGGGCTTGGCCTGGCGCTCGCCGTACACCCGGGCCATGTCCGCCACGCTGGTGTCCAGCGCCAGCGCCAGCCGCTCGTAGGTGGCGGTCAGGTTGATGACCAGCGGCATGGACGAGCCTTCCACGTCGGTGAAGATCAGCGCGGGAAACCGTCCGTCCTCGCCGAGCCTCTCGGCGATGGAAGTGATGTCGAACCTGCGGTCCACCCGGCGGGTGACTAGTTGGATCTGGTCGGGTGCCGCGGCCGCAAGTTGCTCGATGAACGCGCGCAGGTCCTTTGCCATGGATGTTGTCCTTTCCTCGCCGCCGGGAGGGCCTGTTGGTCCCATCCATAACACAGTCCCGGGGCTGGAACGATGGTCCTTGAAATCACTTCGCCTATGGCATAGACGATAAGGTTTCGAGAGACCTGCCATGGGAACCTATCTCCTTCGCCGCTTGGTCGGCACGATCCCGGTCATGATCCTGATCAGCATGCTCGTTTTCCTGCTGATCCAGGCGGCTCCGGGCGACCCGACGCTCATGCTGCTGGGCGAGGACTCCACCCAGGAGGACATCGACCAGGCCACGAAACGGTGGGGCCTCGACCAGCCCATCTACATCCAGTACGTCAAGTTTTTCATGTCCGCGGCCCAGGGGAACTTCGGGCGCTCTTTCAAGTACGACGAGCCGGTGCTGGACGTGATCGTCAACCGGATCCCGGCGACCCTGGAGCTGGCTACCGCCTCGGTTCTCATCGCAATTGTCTTTGCCATACCATTGGGGGTGTGGGCGGCGGCCAAGCCCAACTCGTGGGTGGACAACACCGGCACCACCTTCGGCCTGTTCGGCATCAGCATGCCCAGCTTCTGGTTCGGCATCATGCTGATCCTGCTGTTCGCGGGTATATTGAATATCCTCCCGTCCGCGGGACGGGATACCTACGGCATCTCGGGTGAGCCCATCACCGGGTTCTACATTCTCGACAGCGTCCTCCAGGGCAACTGGGCCGGGGTGCGCGACGGTGCGGAGCACGTGTTCCTGCCGGCGCTGGCGCTGGGCTCCAACATGCTCGGGATCCTCATGCGGGTGACGCGCTCGTCCGTGCTGGAGGTGATGAACGAGGAGTACGTGACCACCGCCCGGGCCAAGGGCCTGGTGGAGCGCAAGGTGCTGTGGCGCCACGTGTTCAGCAATGCGCTGATCCCGGTAATCACGGTGGTGGGGCTGGAGCTCGGCACGCTGCTGAGCGGCTCGATCATCGTGGAGACGGTTTTCTCTTGGCCCGGCAGCGGCAGCCTGCTGGTCACCGCCCTCAACGCCCGGGACCACCCGCTGGTGACCGGGCTGGTGCTGGTATACACGGCGGCCTTCGTCGCCATCAACTTTCTGATCGACGTGCTCTATGCAATCATCGATCCAAGAATCCGGTATTAACATCGGCCAACCGGAAACCGGCGCCAAACGGCGCGGCGGCCAGTGGTGGCGCCGGTGGATGCGGACCAAGGTCTACATCGGCGGTTCCATCGTGGTGATCTTCATCATCGCCGGCGCCCTGGGTCCCCTGGTGGCGCCGTACGATCCCAACCACCAGAGCCTCGAGACCATGCTGCAGGGGCCCCAGTGGTTCTGGGGACCCCATTTTCTCGGCACCGACAACCTCGGCCGGGACATTCTGAGCCGCATCATCTTCGGCGCCCGGGTCTCGCTGCTGATCGCCTTCGCGGTGGTTTTTATATCCGGTTTCGTGGGGGTCATTCTGGGAGCCACCTCCGGGTATTTCGGCGGCAACATCGACTTCACCATACAGAAGTTCGTGGAAGTGGTGTGGGCCTTCCCGCCGCTGCTGCTGGCCCTCAGCATCATGGCGTTCCTGGGCCAGGGCCTGTTCAACCTGATCCTGGCACTGGTGGCGCAGCGCTGGATCCAGTACTGCCGGGTGACCCGGGGGCAGAGCCTGTCCCTCAAGGCCCGGGAATTCGTGATTTCCGCCAAGTCGCTGGGCGCCAGCGACGCCCAGATCATCGCGCGCCACATCATCCCCAACCTGATTCAGGTCTCCCTGGTCATCGGCACCTTCGCCATGGCCTCGTCGATCATCTCCGAGGCCAGCCTGAGCTTCCTGGGCCTGGGCGTGCCGCCGGAGATACCCACCTGGGGCACCATGCTCGCTGACGGTCGCATCTACATCAGCACCGCTTGGTGGCTGGCGCTCTTTCCCGGCCTGTCCATCTTCGTGACCGTGCTGGGGATCAACCTCCTGGGCGACGCCCTGCGGGACGTCCTGGATCCGAGGCTCAAGCGGGCGGGAACCGGTATTTGACATCCGCGCCGCCACGGCTGGGCATGGTCCTCTACCACGGCATCGACAGCGGCGATGAGCTGAGGAACTACGCTCGCGTCGCGGAGGAGGCCGGCTTCGACTCCCTGTGGGTGACCGAGCGCTACTTTCACGAGGAAACATTCTCTCTCCTGGGGTTCCTGGCCGCCGCCACCCAGCGGATACGGCTGGGCCTCGGCGTCACCAATCCCTACACGCGGAACCCCGCCCTGATGGGCATGAGCGCGGCCACCCTGGACCGGATTTCCGGGGGGCGCTTTCTCCTCGGGCTGGGCCGAAGCGACAAGTGGATGATCGAGGGCCGCATGGGCATGCCCTACGAGCGGCCGCTGGACCACATGAAGGAGACGGTGGCGCGGCTCAGGCAGCTCCTGGCCGGGGAGCGCGTCAGCACCGCGGGCGTCTATTGGGACCTCAAGGCCGTGCGGCTGGCGGTCACGCCGGTGCAGGAAAGCCTCCCCATCTACCTGGCCGCCATCGGCCCCAAGGCGCTCCGGCTGGCGGGCGCGGTGGCCGACGGCGTCCTGCTAAACGCGTATGTGCCGGCGAGCTACGTGCGGTACGCGGTCCAGGAGATCGCCGCCGCGGCCCGGGAGGCCGGCCGCGATCCGGCGTCCATCGACATCGCCTGCATGCTGATCGTGCGGCTGACCGACGATCCGGCGCGGATGATGCCGGCCCTCAAGGAGCGGATGGTGCGGCTCCTGGCCGAGCCCTTCGTGGGGGAGGTGCTGTTGGAGCGCGGCGGTTTCGACCCCGGCATCCTGCCGTCGCTTCGCGCCACCGCCGAGAGCAAGGGAGAGAAGGCTGCCGTGGATCTCATCACCGACGCCATGGTGGAGGCTTTCTATCTGCTCGGGGATGCCTCCGAATGCCGCCGGCGCATCGGCGAATACCGTGAAGCCGGGGTGGACAACCCGCTGCTGCTGCCCCGGCTCGAGGACTACGAGAGCGCCGTCGAGGCCCTGGGGCCGCGCCCCTAGCGAGAACCGATGAACACCACACCCGACACCTTGCAACCGCGGCGCCGCAATCCGCTGAACGTCCGGTTCTTCTACGGCTGGGTGGTGGTGGCGACGACCTTCACGGCGTCGCTTCTGGCCGCGGGCATCCGAGCCGCGCCGCAGACCTTCGTGCGGCCGCTGGAAGCGGAGTTCGGCTGGGGCCGCGGGGCGATCAACGCCGCCGTGTCCATCAACCTGGTGCTCTATGGCGCCATCGGCCCGTTCGCCGGGCGCATCCAGGACCGCCGGGGACCGCGGGTGGTGATGCTGGTGGCGCTGACGCTGTTGGCGGTGGGGGCGGGCCTCACCGCGTACATCAACCGGCTCGGCGAGTTCCTGCTGGTGTGGGGCCTGATCGTCGGCACCGGCGCGGGCGGGATCTCGTCGGTGCTGGCGGCCAGCGTCGCCCATCGCTGGTTCGTACGCCATCGCGGCGTGGTGCTGGGCCTGCTCAACAGTGCCGGGTCTACCGGGCAGCTCATCTTCATCCCGGTGGTGCTGAGCCTGATCGTGGCCTGGGGCTGGCGTTTCGCCGCCATGGCCCTTTCGGGTGTGGCGGTGGTGGCCTTCCTGCTGGTGTGGTGGCTCATGCGCAACGATCCCTCCGAGGTGGGGGAGGAGGCGCTGGGCGAGTCGGAGG
>Ga0209544_1000648_pt1 | contig 45594 bp, 46 predicted proteins | sample MesohylPK_FD_187297 | JGI IMG/M metagenome (GOLD analysis project Ga0209544, IMG submission 187297) | Host-associated microbial community of the marine sponge Aplysina aerophoba from Gulf of Piran - sponge mesohyl, lysed by proteinase K... | ecosystem: Host-associated > Porifera > Sponge >... | reverse complement strand
GCCACGATGCTGTCCGGCTTCTCGATCCGCACGCAAGGCGCGTGCTTGTTCTTGATCACCGTTGCGCTCAGCTGGATCGTCGCCCGCGTCTCGTCGGCGATGCCGGTGAACTCCGTGTCGCCCTGTCCGCCGTGCATGTCGCCCACGTAGAGCAGTCCGCCCTCGTGGTAGGCGTTGAGATAGATCGTGTGGCCCGCGCGCACGTCGCGGCAGTCGATGTTGCCGCCGAAGGGGCCCTGTCCCAGCAGCGAGGTGAAGACCTCGCGCTCCGGCGCGCACGCCAGCGTGCCGCAGAAGGGCATCAGGTCCCAGGTCAGCTTGTCGGAGTATTTGCCCGTGCCGTCCCGCGTGTGCCCGCTCGGGCCCGGAAAGTGCTCGATCACCTGCACGTGCGCCTCCGAGCAGTCCGCCCAGCGCTTGGAATCCCCCAGCGGGCCGATGCCGGGCAGGATGCCCGAGAAGCCGTAGCGCCAGGGGTCGATCGAGTGGATGTTGACGGCGAGGGTGTCGCCCCGCTCGCAGCCTTCCACGTAGATCGGGCCCACCACCGGGTTGTACTTGGGCGGCCAGACGCTCTGCAGCGCCACCACATGCTCGCCGGTGAAGTCGTGCACCTTCGGGTCGTCGCTGTCGTCGGCGATGAGGCCCGAGAGCGCGTCGTCGGTCTCGAGCTGAAACGCCTCGCCCTGCGCCACCCTGAGCACCGGCTCGTCTTCCCAGTCGAAGGCGTACTTGCTCGGAATATCGCCCCGATTGATCCTCTGCATCGCCGTCTCTCCCTTGGTTTGTCGGTCTCAGTGGCGGCGCTTCCGAACGGCCATCGTTCGTGTCGCGCCGAGATAGATGTTGCGAACGTCCTCGTTGCCCTCGATCGCCGCGAGCGAGCCCTCGGCGAACACCCGTCCGTAGTGAAGCACGGTGACCGGCGCGCCGAGCTGGCGCACGAACGCCATGTCGTGCTCGACGACGACGATCGTAACACCTTCCTCGTGGAGGGAGTGGACGAGCGCGCCGGTGGCCCGGGTCTCCTCCGGCCCCATGCCGGCGGTCGGCTCGTCGAGCAGGAGGAGAACCGGCTGCATGGCGAGCGCCATGCCGATGGCGAGCCACTGCCGCTGCCCGTGCGCGAGTTCGGCCACGCGGCGCTCCTCGGTGCCAGCGAGGTTGAGCCGCTCCAGCAGGCGCGCGATCTCGGCATCCATCGCCTCGCCCGAGAGGCTGTGCTGCAGCGGCAGCTGCATGTTGTGGCGCACGGTGAGGTCGCCGTAGACGCCGAGATGCTGAAACTTGACGCCGATCCCCATGTGGGCGCGGCGGTGCGGCTCGGCGCGGGTGACGTCGCGGCCGCGAAACAGGATCGTGCCCTTGTCCGGCTTGATACTGCCGAGCAGCAGCTTGAAGAAGGTGCTCTTGCCGGCGCCGTTGGGGCCGATGATGCAGCGCAGCTCGCCGGACTCCAGGGAGAAGTCGACGCCGTCCACCGCCCGCACCCCGCCGAACGCCTTGGCGAGGCCCTGCGTCCGGAGCAGGGCGCCGTCGCCTGCGCCCGCAGCAGCGCTCGTCATGCCGACGCCCCGCGCGCGAGCCACTGCCGCAGCGCGTGGAAGCGCGCGACCAGCCCGGTAATGGCCCCTTCCGGCAGCAGCATCATGACCAGGATCAGGATCGCGCCCTGAACCACCAGGGCATAGTTGCCCTGCACCGCGAGCTTCTGCGAGAGCCAGATCAGCACCAGCGTGCCGATCACCGTGGCCGTCAGGCTCTTGCGGCCGGCGACGGCGACCCAGATCACCGGCAGGATGTTGTTCTGCACGCCGAAGACGGAGGGCGTGATGAAGCTCTCCCACGAGACGTAGAGGATGCCGGAGAGGCCTGCGAGAAAGGCGCCCAGGCAGAACACGCCGAGCTGGATCAGGCGGATGTCGTAGCCCAGCGCTGCGGTGCGCTCGGCATCCTCGCGGATCGCGATCATCACCCGCCCGGCCTTGGAGTTCACCAGCCAGCGGAGGCCGAGGTAGACCACCACCACGAGGCCGAAGGTGAGGAAGTAGAAGGCGCGGGTGCGGCCGTTGAACTCGAAGTCCGGGTCGCCGATCCCGAACTGCAGCGCCGGCGGCTCGCGGATCACGCCGGAGAAGCGCCCGAGGCCGTTGTTGCCGCCGAGGTGAGCGTCGCCGATGAACCAGCCCTGGCCTGCGGTCTGGTTGAGGAAGGTCTCCAGCAGGAGCGTCACCACCAGCATCAGGATCGCCACATAGACGCCGCGCAGCCGGGCGTAGAACATGATGAAGCCGAGCACGGCTGCGACCAGGACCGGCACCGCGAGCCCGATTCCGAGCGCCGCCCAGGTGTGGCCGTGGCTCTCGATGAAGTTGATCCCGGCGATGCCGTAGGCGTAGCCGCCGAGGCCGAGAAAGGCGCCCTGGCCCAGGCTCAGAATGCCGCAGAAGCCCCACATCACGCAGAGGCCGAGCGCGAGGAAGACATTGGTCAGGAAGTTGGAGACGTTCAGCAGCTCGTAACGCGAGAGGAAGTCGGGCGCCGCCGCTCCAACCGCGATCACCGCGAGGAAGCCGACCCAGAAGCCCCAGTGGCGGCCCATCTCGTGAGGCCCGGCCAGCCCGCCGAGATAGCGCTCCATCACCGGCCCCTGACGCTCACGCGGCGCCGCTCGATCCACTCGGAGATGCCGGCCGGCATCAGGCGGATGATGACGAAGGCCAGCACCAGCATCGCGACGTGGCCGAGCAGGATGTTGAACTGGTTCACGAAGATCGTCTTCGCAGCGCCCAGGGAGAGCACGCTCGCAAGCAGCCCCGTGATGACGTCGGCACCGCCGCCCACGACCACGGTGATGAACGCCTGCGGCGTGTAGCTCATGCCGTAGAAGGGGCCGATGTTGGCGGTGAGCGCGAGCAGGCCGCCGGCGAGGCCGGCAAGCGCGGCGCCCAGGCCGAAGGTGAGCGCGTAGATGCGGGAGGTGTCGACGCCCAGCGCGCGCGCCATGCGCGGGTTCTGCATGGTTGCCCGCGCGTGAACGCCGAAGCGCGTGTAGCGGAAGAGCGCCCAGAGCCCGGCGATGGTGATGAGCGCGATCCCCAGCATGAAGAGCCGGTAGTAGGAGTAGGAAAGCTCCGCCAGCGCGAAGCTGCCGAAGGGCGTCGGCACGCTCTTGATCTGCGGGCCGAAGATGAGCAGGGCGCCCTGGCTCAGCAGCAGGCTGAGCCCCCAGGTCGCGACTAGGGACGACAGGAGCTGGCCGTAGAATCGTCGGATGATGACGCGCTCCAGCGCCACACCCGCGACCCCTGCGCCGAGCGCGCCGAAGATCACGGCGATGCCGCTGGGGACGCCCGCGAAATAGGCGAAGGAGGTGATGTAGGCGCCGATCATCATCATCTCGCCGTGCGCCATGTTGATGACGCCCATCATGCCGAAGATGATGATCAGCCCGATCGCGGAGAGCGCGAGGACCCCGATCGTGTCGGCGTACTGGTAGAGCAGGCTGACGATGAAAGAGATGGTTTCCATCGTGCCGACCGTCAGCGATTGAAGAAGACGTGCCGGGCCGGCGCGTCTACACCGGCCCGGTCACGCGTGAACGAACGTCTATTCCTTCTTGTACTGCTCGTAGCGCGCATCGTCCCACGGGAGGTACTGCCGCCCGTCGTTCTGGCGCACCAGGTTGACGCCGAGCGTCCTGAGCCACCAGGGCTCCACCGGCCCGAAGTCATGGACCCAGGAGACGCTGTGCGTCTCGTCCACATGCGCCATCCGGATGTTCATGGTCAGATGATGCGTCGCCGGGTCGAGCAGCACACGGCCTTCCGGCGCGTCGAAGGTGATGCCGGATTCGAGCGCGGCGATCGTGGCGTCGGTGTCCGTGGAACCCGCCCTGCGCCAGGCCTCCGCCATGATGTTAACGGCGACATAGGCGCAGCGCGCCGGCTGGTTGATGTAGGGCTCATCCGGCCACTTCGCCCGCCAGGCCTCGATGAAGGCCTTGTTGGCGTCCGTCGGGATCTCCTCGATGTAGGCCACCGGGATGTACATGTTGGCGAGCGAGGGCGGCGAGAACTGCCTGTGCTCGTAGCCCTGCTGCAGGTTCACCGTGGAGATCGCCGGCAGCCCCAGATCGACCGCCTGCGCCTGCGGGTAGAACTGCGACTGGTTGGCGCCTACCAGGTAGTGGACCATGAAGTCCGGCTTGGCCTTCTGCACGTTGGCGATGGAGGCCGCGAACTCGGAGTTGCCGAGGGGGATGAACTCCTCGCCCACGATCTCGCCGCCGAAGAGCCCGGCTGCGACGTGGGTCCAGAGCGCGCTCACCTGGCCGAAGCCGTAGTCCGCCGCAAGCACGTACATCTTGGGCCCGTAGGTGTTGATCATGTACTCGACGCCGGTGAGGATCTGCTGCTCCGGAATCGGCCCGGTGAAGAACGAGTACTTGTCGGCGATGCCGCCTTCACCCTGGTTGTTGTGCCAGAAGATCGTCTTGTTCTTCACGGCGACCGCGCGGGCAGCCTCGCGCTCGGAGCTGGTGTAACCCGCCATGATGACATCCACCTCGTCATCGAGGATGCACTTGTTGGCGAGCTCCTGATAACGCTTCACGTCCGACTGACCGTCGTAGTGGATCAGCTCGATCTGCTCGCCGTTCACCCCACCGGCGGCGTTCAGCTCATCGACCGCGAGCTGGGCGCCATGGGTCTTCGGTATGTTGGGCAGCGCGAAATCGCCGGAATGATCGTCGATGACGCAAATCTTGATCTCCGCGGCTGCCTCCCCAGGCAGCGCCACCGTGAAGGGCGTAGCGACGGCGACCCCGAGCGCGAGAACCGCGAGCGGGCGCCATGAAGACATCTTGAACCGCATTTCGTCCATCTCCCTGTGTGTCTTGGCTGGCGCGCCGACGGTAGCACGCGCCCGCCCTGCGGTGCGAGCCGGACATATCGGGTCCAGGCTGCATTTCCCATCGTGGTCACCGCGCCGGGAGCGAGACCGGCCGGGATCGCAAGTGACAGCGCGCTTTGGCGGGTGCCATAATGCGGCGAATTGGGAGGGCCGGTGCGATGCCGATCGTGTTGCAGGGCATCGAAAAGAGCTTTGCGACGCCGGATGGTGGCCAGTTGCAGGTTCTACGCGGTATCGACGCCGAAATTGCGGACGAGGAATTCGTCGTCCTGATCGGCGCCTCCGGTTGCGGCAAGTCGACATTGCTGAACGTGGTCGCTGGCCTGATCGAGCCCAGTGCTGGCACGGTCCTGCTCGATGGCGAGCCCGTGACCGGTCCGGGACGCGACCGCGGCATGGTCTTTCAGCAGGACGCGATCCTGATGTGGCGTTCGGTCCTCCGCAATGTGGAGTACGGCCTGGAGCTTCGAGGCGTGCCGCGAGTCGAGCGGCGACGTATCGCCGAGGAGCACCTGCGCTTGGTGGGTCTCGAGCGTTTCGCCGACTTCTTTCCTAAGGACCTCTCCGGAGGCATGCGCAAGCGGGTCCAGATCGCAGCCGTGTTCGCCAACAATCCCGAGGTCCTGCTGATGGATGAGCCCTTCGGCTCCCTCGATTACGTGACCAAGGTGACGCTGCAGCAAGAGCTGCTGCGCATCTGGACGCAGGAGCGCAAAACCACGCTGTTCGTAACCCACGACATCGAGGAGGCGACCTTTCTGGCGGATCGCATCTTCGTCTTGCGTGCCGGCCAGATCGAAAAGGTGATCCAGGTTCCGTTTTCCCGCCCGCGCACGGTGGAAATGCGCACCGAGCCGCAGTTCAGGGAGATTCTCGCGTCGCTCTGGGGCGAGTTGGCGGAGGATCAGGAGGCCGCGCTGGGCGCCGCGTGATGAGTGTTGCGGCGAGCGAGACTCCCGCGCGGCCGTCGCGCTGGCGCAGGTGGCGGCAGTTGCTGCCCAACCACTGGCAAATCCTGGGACTCGTTTGCCTGATCGTCGCCTACGAGGCCTTCGCCTGGTGGGTGTTCACCGACAATCCCAAGCGTGCCGACCGTATGTTCCCGCGTATCGAGTACGTGGCCACGGTCTCGTTCCCGGAGTTCGCCACCTACTACGGGTTTGACGAGGGGTTGCTCGGCTATCGGCAGAATGTCGGCCAGGCGCTCATGGTGCTGTTCGAAAACGCGCTCGTGACCATCCGGCGGCTGGTGATCGGCCTGGTCGCGGGCATTGGGGTCGGCGTCGGCGTCGGTCTCCTGGTGGGCATGAGCCGCTGGGCTCGCGATGTCGTTCTACCGCCGGTGCTGCTGCTGCGTACGATCCCCATTCTGGCGCTCATTCCGCTCTTCATGTTCTGGTTCGGGGCGCGGGAGATCGGCATCCTGATCTTCGTCGCCTTCGCCGTCTTCTCGATGATGATCGTCAACACGTTGGAGGCGATCCGCAATGTGCCGCCGATCTATCGAGATTACGCGCGCTGCATGGGAGCCACACAAAGGCAGGTCTATCGCACGGTGATCATGCCGGCGATTCTGCCGTCGCTGAACGGCGGAATCCGGGTGATCCTCGGGCTTTCCTTCGCTATCGTCCTCGCTGGAGAGTTGCTGGCGACCGACTCGGGGCTCGGCTGGTTGATGATCCTGTCCGAGCGCTTCTTCATGATCGGCCGCATAGTCGTGATCGTCGTCATCTTTGTAATCCTGTCACTGATCTTGAACGGTCTCTATTTGGCGGCATCGCGATACGTGAACCGCTGGGTGCCATAGCCGCGCCGGGCTTTGTAAGGGAGGCAATGCCATGACTAACTCAACCACTGGTCCGTTTCCGTCACGCTGGGGTCCAGACGACGAATTGGGCACCCTGAATTTGGTCACGCCTGAGAGCACGCTGGCGGCGCTCGCCATGATCAAGCAGGCAAAAACCTACGATCTCTCTCATGTTCTAGAGGGGGAAATGCCGGTGCCGGGCTTCCACGGTCAATTCTTCGCGAACACGCAGTTCACGCTGGAGAACGGCGAGGATTGGCACCACAAGTATCTCGGCGTGATGAAGAACGGCTATTCGGCGCAGAACTTGCGCATCAACATGTCGGACCAGTCGGGCACCCACATCGACAACCTCAACCACATCGGCCAGCGGCAAGCGGACGGCGACTACTATCTCTACAACAACATCCGCAACAAGGACGTGATCGACACGTTCGGGACGCGCAGGCTCGGCATGGAGAACGTGCCCGCCTTTATCGCGCGGGGCATCCTGGTCGATGTCGCCGGCCATCTCGGCCAAGACATCCTGCCGGCCGGCTATGCGATCCAGCCCGACGAGATCGATGCCGCGCGGGCCTCCCAGGGAGGCACCGAGGTCTGCCAAGGCGATGTCGTTTTGGTCCACACCGGGTGGGGCAAGCACTGGGAGGACCCGGAGACCTTGCTCTCCGGCGAGCCCGGCCTCGGCAAGGCGTGCGCCGACTGGGCCAACAGCCACGACATCATGATGTGGGGCCTCGACCAGTTCGCGATCGACCCGATACCTTTCGAGACGGAAGGCGAGTGCCTGCCCATGCATATCGAGATGCTGAGCAAGTCCGGCATTCGCCTGATCGAGAACGTTTACCTGGAGGAGATCGTGCGCGAAGAGGTGTTCGAGTTCTGCGTGATCGGGGCGCCGATGCGCTTCAAGGGCGGCACCGGATCGCCGATCCGCCTGCTCGCCATGATCTAGCAACGCGCCCACAGGTCTCCTATGGTTGTCATAGGGACAATCGGACTTGAAGGTCCAATCAACCAGTCATGTAAACTAGGGAGGGAAACATGAATCGTTACGCACCAAGGACCGTATCGCTTGCGGTCGGCGCGGCCATGGTCGTGGCCAGCGGGACGGCGCTGGCCCAGCCGGCGGTGCCCGAGATTCCGCAGGTGGAGGTGAGCTACGCAAGCCTGCACGCCATCGACCACACCCACATCGTCATTCCCATCACCAAGGGATGGGACAAGGACGTGGGCATCACGATCACACCCGGCAAGTTCGGCACCAGCGTCGGTGCCGACAAGATCGTCTCAGTGTTGACCGCCGGCACGGTCGACATCTCGTCGGGCTCCACCGTGTTCTCGCTTGCCGGCTACAGCACCAACTCGAACTACGTCGACTTCATGCATGGCGACATCTTCCAGGGCTTCGGCTTCATGGTCGATCCCGAGGCGGGCTACAAGTCGGTGACCGACTTCATCGACGAGGGCACGGAACCCAAGGCCGCAATTAAGGCAACGGCCGAGCAGTTCCGCGGCAAGTCGCTGGCGACGCTGAACGAGGGCGGCATTCGCGGCTTCATCACCATCGCGCTGGAAAGCGCGGGCATGAGCATGGACGACATCACGGTCAACAGCTTCGACACGGATTCGAAGATCGTGGCCGAGATGATCTCCGGCCGCGCCGACTTCGCCGTTGGTTCGGCGCCGGGCCGCGTCTCCATGACGCTGGAGGGCTTCGTGCCGGTGATGACGTCTCTTCACATCTCGCAGTTCGCCGACGCAACGCCCGATTCCAAGGAGCTCCGGGCTGTGTTCCACGATGGCTGGGCGACCACGCGGGATTACTACGCGAACAACAAGGAGACGCTCTATCGCTTCGCCAGCATGATCTACCGGACGCTCCGACTGATGGTGGACAGGCCGCAGGAGACGATCCCGCCGCATACGGACTTCCTCAACTCGATCATGGGGTCCACGCTCACGCCGGCGGACGTCGAGGTCATCTACGAGGAGCTCAACCCCTTCGTGCCGTTCGAGGATCAGGCGATGTGGTACGAGGACCGCTATCGCACCACCAATCCCGAGCACTACGCCAACATCACCGGCGCCCACATCAAGCTGTGGGAGGAGCAGGAGGTGCTAGAGGCGGGCAAGTGGACGCCTGACAACGCCTCCTTCGCCATCGAGTTCTGGCACGAGATGCAGGCGCTCAAGGTCGACGCGCATGCGGCGATCCTAGAGGCCCGCGCGGCCGTCTCCGACGCGACGCCGAAGGCCGCCGAGCTCTTGGCGCAGGCCGAGTTCCATGACTCGATCTACAACTTCTACGATGCCGGGCGATTCGCCCGCGCGGCCGCCGAGTGGGCCGCACACGAGTCCGGGTCCTAGACCCCGCATGTAAGGACGGGCCGGGGCACCACCGGGTGTCCCGGCCCCGCTATCCGGCCGCTCCTTGATCCGTCTGGGACGCATAGGCTTTCACGTCCGCCAGACCTACGGCTTTCTGATCATCCTGGGAGCCTGGTGGGGGTTCGCCGAGTGGCTTGGCCCGGCGCGCCTGCCTTCGCCCGACGTCGTGGCGATGCGGCTCATCGACGTTCTCTTCGAATCGCCCGAGATCGCCGCTCAGGGCGGTGGCTCCGAGGGCATCACGCCGCACATCACGGCATCCATCATCCGCGTCTGCATCGGCGGCGTCATCGGCATCGCGATGGGCGTCGCGATTGGCCTCCTGATGGGCTGGATCCGCCGGTTCCGCGAATTCATCCAGCCGCCGATCGAGGTGCTGCGGGCGATCCCGCCGCTGGCAATCGCGCCGATGCTGCTAATTTGGTTCGGCCCGACCGCGACGACCCAGTACGTGATGTTGATCGGCTACATGTTTCTCGCCATCGTCATCAATACGCTGGAAGCGATCCGCAACGTGCCCCAGGTCTACATTCGCTACGCGCGCACCATGGGCGCTTCGCGTGGGCAGGTGTTTCGCACCATCGTGCTGCCCGCCATCATCCCGGAGCTCGTGGGCGGCATCCGGGTCGGCGTTGCGCTCGCCTGGGGGATCGCCGTCGTCACCGAGCTGCTCGGTGCGCCGGTCGGAATCGGCAAGGTGTTCTCCATGATGCTGACTGCCCAGGGTCTCGACATCATTATCATCAGCATTTTCTACGTGACCCTAGTGGCGCTGGCGACCGATCGCTTGGTGGTGCTGGTCGCCGGCTACGCCACGCGCTGGATGCCCCGCGTCGGGGGCTGACGGCCAACGAATGAGAGGCACACGATGAGCCGCCACGGCTTTCACGGTCGGCTGTTGCACCTGGACCTCGGCGCCGAGACGAGCTGGGTCGAGGAGCCGCCGGAGCTTCAGTACCGCATCACCGGAGGCGCCGGCGCGATGGCTGCTCGGCTGCTGCTCGAGCGCACGGCTCCCGGCATCGATGCGCTGGGGCCGGAGAACCTGCTGGTCTTCGCCAACAGCGCCGTCAGCGGTTACCCGCTGGCAGGCTTGGTCCGCCATGTGGTCTGCGCCAAGTCGCCGCTGACGGGAGGCATCGGCGAGGCCCGGGTCGAAGGCCCCTGGGGCATCGCGCTCAAGCGTACGGGCTACGACGCTCTCGTTTTCCACGGTGCTGCCGACAGTCCCACAGGTCTCCTCATCGACGACGGTGCAGTGACGTTCTTCGACGCCGCCCTCCATTGGGGGATGACGACGGGCGAGGCAACGGACGCTCTGGAGAGCCGGTTCGGAAGCGATGCCGAGGTCGCCGCGATCGGGCCGGCCGGGGAGAACAAGGTGCGCTTCGCCAGCATCGTCAGTAGCCGTACCCATCAGGCGCACCGCCTGGGCATGGGCGCAGTGATGGGCGCCAAGAAGCTGAAGGCGATCGTGCTCAAGGGCGGCGCGGCCCCGCCGGTTGCGGACGAGGCGACCTGCCAGCGTATCAGCGCCGAATTCGCGGCCGCCGTTCCCGACAACATTCTGGCCCGATGGCAGAAGGAGAGGCCGGGCTTCGCCGTCTGGATCCACGATCACGGGATCGACGCGGCGCTCGATGTGAACAACTACCAGGCTGCCACCTTCGAGCAGGTCGATAACTACGCCAAGCCCCTCTGGGAGCCCTTCTATCGCGGCGTCGCCCCCTGTCCCGGCTGCGCCAACGACTGCATGAAGATCTATCACGTGGAGGGGCGGGGCGATGCGCGCGCAAGCGCCATGCACCAGGAAGTCACCGGCACCATGGGCCCCAACATCGGCACGCCCGACGTCGCCACGCTGATCGCCTACAACACGCGGCTCAACGAGCTCGGCATGGACCCGGTCTCGCTCGGCTTCACCCTCTCGCTCGCGATGGAGCTGGTGGAGCGCGGCATCCTCTCGGCCGGCGATCTCGACGGCCTCGATCTCCGCTTCGGTAATGTCGAGGCCACCCGGGCGATGATCGAGCGCATCGCCTTGCGCGAGGGCGCGGGCAATCTGCTGGCGGAGGGCGCGAAGCGTGCCGCGGCGCGCATCGGCGGCGGCGCCGAGCGCTACGCCATGCAGGTCAAGGGCCTGGAGATGGTGCCCTTCGAGCCGCGCAGCCAGGCCAATCTCGCGACCGGCTTCGCCGTCGCCTCCATCGGCCCCCGCCACGACATCTGCGAGCATGACTGGGACTACGATGTCGAGCTCGGCTGGCCCCACGCGATGGAGCTCTCGCGCACGCTCGGCATCCACGAGCGCATCCCGATGGAGCACATGGGCCTCGACAAGGTGCGCAGCTACAAGGCGCTCAACACGATTTGGTCGGCCGCCGACGCGCTCTCCTTCTGCGTCTTCGCCATAGCGCCCACGCGTGTCCTCAGCATGGGCCAGATGGCCGATCTCGTCGCGGCCATTACCGGCTGGGAGACCTCGTCGCACGAGCTCATGCGCATCGGGGAGCGGCGCAATCACCTCTACCGGGTCTACAACAACCGCGAGGGGCTGGGGCCGGAGGACGACACGCTACCCGACCGCTTCTTCGACGAGGCGATTTCGGACGGCCCCAAGAAGGGCCAGCGCCTGGACCGCGAGACCTTCCGCCAGGTAATCACCACCTACTATCAGATGATGGGCTGGGACGAGGCCGGTGTCCCCCTGCCGGCCACCCTCTACGACCACCACCTCGAGTGGACGCTGGAGGAGGCATGAACGACTACGAGACAGCCTTCGTCACCGGCGCGTCGAGCGGCATCGGCGAGGCCATCGTCCGCGCCCTGGCGGCCAGCGGTTTGACGGTTCATGCCGTCGCCCGCCGCGCGGATCGGCTCGCGGCTCTGGCAGAGCAGACCGGTTGCCGCGCGCACACCTTCGATGCGACGGACACGGCGGCGCTGACACGGCTGATGGATGGGCTGGTGGTCGACATTCTCGTCAACAATGTCGGGACCGGCCTCGGCTTCGGCGATCCGGTGGCAGAGGTCGAACCCTCGGCGATCGATGAGGCCGTCGCCACGAACCTGACGGTCGCGCTCCATGCCTGCCGCCTCGTCCTGCCGGGCATGATCGCTCGCCGACGCGGCCATGTCGTGACCGTCGGCTCGGTAAGCGGCCTCTATCCGGTGCGTCAGGTCCTCTACGGCGCAACCAAGGGCGGCCTGCACCTGCTTCACCAGAACCTTCGCATCGAGCTCCTCGGCACCGGCGTGCGCGCCACGGAAATCTGCCCCGGCAGCACCCACACTGAATTCGTCGATCACGCGTTCCGCGACGATCCCGCCGGCAAGGCTGCCTTCCTCGAGAGCTGCCGCATTCTCGACCCGGAGGATGTCGCCGGCGCCGTCGTCTACGCTTTGGACCGGCCGGCCCACGTGAATGTCGGCACGATCGAGCTCACTCCGACTGGCGAAGTCTTCGGCGGTATCCAGCATGACGGGGATGAGCGGTGAGTGTCGCGCGGGTTATCTGCGAGCGAGCCGGGTAGCGGGCCGCGAGCCATGCCGCGACGTGCACCTGCGGACCTGATTCCGGTGACAGTCCTTACCGGCTTCCTAGGCAGCGGCAAGACGACCGTACTGTCTCATCTGTTGGGCCAGCCCGCGTTCGTCAACACCGCCGTCGTGATCAACGAGTTCGGCGAGATCAGCCTCGACCACGCCCTGGTCCGAAAAACCAGCGAGGATATCGTCGAGCTGCAGGGTGGCTGCCTCTGTTGCACGGCGCGCGGCGACCTGCTGGGCGCGCTGCAAGACCTCTTCCGCCGCCGAAAGCACGGCATGGTTCCACCCTTCGAACGCGTCGTAGTCGAGACCACGGGGCTGGCCGACCCGGCGCCTATCCTGCACACGCTGATGCGGGATCGTCTGATCGTCGCCGTCTATCGCCTTGACGGCGTCGTCACCACGGTGGATTGCGTAAATGGCGCGAACACTCTCAACACCCACCCCGAGTCGGTGAAGCAGGCGGCGGTGGCTGACCGGCTCTTGTTAACAAAGACCGACCTCGCCACGCCGCATGCCGTCGATTCGCTTCGCCTGCGTCTGGGGATCCTCAATCCAAGCGTGCCCGTGAGCGTCGTCGAGAACGGCCGGGTGGACCCGTCGGTGCTGTTTGGCGTTGGGCTCTACGATGTGGGAAGCAAGTGCGCCGACGTCGGGCGCTGGCTGCGCGACCAGAGCCTTGCCGCGCAGGTCGACGCCTCGGACCATGAGCACCATTATCGTGACGTGAACCGTCACGACGACAGCATCGGCGCGTATTGCGTGACCCGCGACGAACCGGTGAGCGGGGCGGCCTTCGGGTTCTTCCTCGAATCACTTGTCGCCGGCAAGGGCGCCGACCTTCTGCGGGTCAAAGGCATCGTCAACGTCGCCGAGCGGCCCGAAACGCCAGCGGTCATCCACGGCGTCCAACACCTGTTTCACCCGGTTCAATGGCTGGAATCGTGGCCTGATGACGACCGGCGCACGCGAATCGTGTTCATCACCCGGGACATCGCGAAGGCGCAGATCGAGGCATTCCTCGATGCCCTCCACGCGAGCGAACCACCACCGCTGTCCACTTAATGTGCACTGCAGACGCGGGTTAGATCGCGAGGTACTGGCGCGCGACCTCCGGGTCGGCGAGCTCGTCGGGCGTGAGCGTTGCGGCCGTCGCGCCCTTGTCCACCACGATGCAGCGATGGGCGGTCGCACAGACCAGGTCGATGTTCTGTTCGACCAGCAGCACGGTCAGCGCGTCCTTCTCGTTCAGGCTCGCGATCACGTCGGCGATGAGCTCGACGATGGTGGGCTGGATGCCTTCCGAGGGTTCGTCGAGCAGCAGGATGGTCGGGCGGCCCACCAGAATCCGTCCGATGGCGAGCATCTGCTGTTCGCCGCCGCTGAGGGTGCCCGCCCGCTGCCGGCGCCGCTCCCGCAGCCGCGGGAACCACTCGTAGACCCGCTCGAAGGCGGCCTCGGCGCGCTTCCCGCCGACCAGCTCGCCCATCCTGAGGTTCTCTTCCACCGAGAGGCGGGAGAAGATGCCGCGCCCTTGCGGTACGTAGCCCATCCCCATACGCGCGCGGTCGCGGGCATCGGCGCGGGTGACGTCCTCGCCGCGGAACGCGATGCCGCCGGCCATGACCGGCAGCAGGCCCGCGACGGTCTCGATCAGCGTCGTCTTGCCGACCCCGTTGCGGCCGACGATGGCGACGATCTCGCCCGTGCCCACCTCGAGCGAGACCTCGCGGACGATCGGGATGCCGCCATAGCCTGAGGTGACGGCATCGAGCGCGAGTTCCATGAAGACCCTTCCCACGTCGGGCTCCGACTTGCCGTCACGTTAGCATAGCCCCATGCCTTGAAGACCAGGGCCGCGATGCGCTAGCCCCTGACGGTGAGGCGATCCTGTTCGCAGGTCAGGGAGGCGGGGCGATGCCGAAGGGAGCGGGGCGAATGCTCGCGGGTCTCATCGCGCCAGTTGTTGCGCTGCTCGTGCTCGCCGCGTGTGCCGTTGCAGTGGCTGCGTCGTCACCTCCTGCCGGGGAGGCGCGCAGCCTGGAGCACCAGGGAGTCGAGCGGCACTACTACCTGCAGAACGCCAAGGCCGCGGCCACCGCGCCCGCCCCGTTGGTCGTCTCGCTGCACGGCTACCGGCGCCCGGACCAGGCATTGGCGGAGCGCGAGAACCTCTCGGTCGTCGCATCTGACTCGCTGGGCCGGGTGGCCCTCCGTGAGGGGTTCATCGTCGCCTATCCCCATGCCTGGCTCGGCAAGTGGAACCAGTTTGCGGGATTGGAGAACACGGCGCTGGAGGACGGGCGCCCCGTGGACGACGTGGGCTTCATCTCCCGCCTGATCGAACGCCTTGTGGATGAAGGACTGGCGGACCCGGAGCGGGTTTATCTCACCGGGTTCTCGGACGGCGCGATCATGTCATACAGGCTGCTCTGCACCGCCTGGGCGCCGTTCGCCGCCGCCGCGCCCGTCGCCGGCACCATGTATCAGGGGCACCGCGACACCTGCGCGGCCACCCTTCCGATCCCCCTCCTGGTCATTGCCGGCACCGACGACAGAAGCCTGCCCTACGACGGCTGGATCTTCCCGACCGGGCGTGAAATCTCGATCCCCGAGACCATGGAGCATTTCCGCCTGCTCCACGGCTGCACCGGCCAGACGTCCGACCTGCTGTACGACCGGGACCCCGACGACGGCAGCCGCGTGCTCGAAGTCGTCTGGACCGGTTGCACGATCAAACATGCCGTCAAGCTGCTCCGGGTCGAAGGCGGCGGCCACAACGCGCCGAGCTTCGAACCGCTCCCCGAGGCGTGGCGCGATTGGGCCGGCACCCACAACCGCGACGTCGAGAGCACCGAAGAGATCTGGGCCTTCCTGCGCCAGTTCGAGAGGCGCCCGGGCGCCGTACACTCGGCGGCCGGAGCGGAACGGATCGACTACGAGGTCGTCGGTTCGTTCGATGCCGACGAAGTGCCCTTCATCTCCAACCGCCTGCGAGAGAGCGTGCGTCGCGACTTCGTGGGCTGGCGGCGGTCCACATTCACGCTCGCGGTCTGCGAAAGCGGTTGCGTGGCCTGGTCGTGGGGTCAGCGCTGGACCTCCACGCAGGCGCACATCCGGAACGTCCTGCAGCAGTGCGAGCACAACGGGCAGGAGCCCTGCGGTCTCATTGCCGTGAACGGGGAACTGGTGAGGTTCGAGGTCCAACCCTCGCAGATCGACTATCCCGACGCATTCGACAGCAGCGCGCTTCCCTTCGTAACCCGCGCGAGCCTGAGGCGCATCCGTTCAGGCTATGCCGCTGGAGAGCGGCATCGTGCCCTCGCGCTCAGCTACACCGGCCGTTACGGCTACGCGACGGGAGAGCGAAGCGAGGACCAAGCGCGAAGCACGGCGCTCGCGCGCTGCCGGGAGTACAGCGGGGCCTGGGGACACTGCTTTCTCTACGACGTGAACGGAAGGGTGGTGTTCAACCCCACGATCGACCTGTACGGGACCCGGACCTGGGAGTGAGCGCGGCCGACCGGCGTGTGCCTGATCAGGCGCGGGCCACGGGCGGGATGTAGTCCTCCAGGTCCTCCTCGCCGAAGTGCACGGTGCGGCCGAGCTCGGCGGAGCGATAGAGCGCCATCAGGATCTCGGTCACCGCAAGCCCGTCGCGGAAGGTCTCGCTGGGCGTCGTGCCGGTGCGGAAGCACTCCACCATGTGGCGGTTCTCGCTGGTGTAGCCGTAGACGCCGGCCTCGTCCTCAAGCGCCGGCATCAGGCCCTGCTCGGCGTTCTGCTTCTCCACCAGGTCTTCGCCGGCGGCACCCTTCACCGCGCGCGAGATAAAGACCTTGAGCCCGGTGCCGAGGGAGGAGAACTCCATCGAATACTCCGGCCCCAGCAGCTCGAGCTGGATGCGGAGCCCCGCGCCGACATAGGCCCAGGACGTGGTGGTCTCGATCATCGCCTCGTTGCCGTCGGGATCCTCCAGCACCAGCGTGCCGCGCGCGAAGTCCTCGGCGGGCCTGCGGCCATAGTCGACCTCGCGCCCCATCTCCCGCTTCAGCCGGCGCACGTAGGCCGGTCGGGTCCACTTGAGGTTGGCGACGGTCGCGTTCGCGCTGATCACCTTGAGCGAATCCCGGGCCTCGCCCGGCGCGGTCAGCAGATGGCGGGCGACCTCGACCGAGTGGCACATCATGTCCGAGAGCACGCCGCCGCCCTGCTTCTCGCCCTGCCAGAACCAGGGCATGTGCGGGCCGGAGTGCTCCTCGGCCGCCCGCGCGAGATAGGGCCGGCCGGTGAGCGGCACGGCGCGGCGCCAGATGATCTCCTTGCCGCGCTCGACCGCCGTCGAGAACACCTGGTTCTCCAGATAGCCGGTGGCGAGCCTCGCGTCGTCGGCAAGCTGGACCATGGTGCGGGCCTCGGCGAGGTTGCGCGCGAGCGGCTTTTCGCAGGCGATGCCGCGCAGCCGCTTGCCGCCCTTCACCGCCTTGTGGATCGCCTGCATGGTGGCCACGCGGGTGTCGTTGGGCGAGAGGATCCAGAGCGCGTCCACGTCCTTGGCGGCGATCAGCTTGTCGAGTGACGAATGAGCCGTGCACGGGCCGAGGCCGAGCTCGTCGGCGCGCTTGGCCAGCGCGGCCCGGCTCTCCTTCGTCGGGCTGTAGACCCCGGTGATGGCGCAGTTGCGCACGCCCGTGAAGGATTCGAGGTGGAAGCGCGCGATGAAGCCCGCTCCGATCATCCCGATGCGGAGCGTCTTGAGCGGCTTGCGCTGGGCCATGGTCTTTCCCTCCCCTGCAACCGATGCGTGCCGACATTATTGCGCCTCGCCGCCGGACGCCACAGCGCCCGCGGCGGCCCGTCGCGCAGACCATGACCCTGGTGAGAAATGCGGGTTAAGCGGCGGCGGCGAGGTTGTGTGCGGTCTCGACCAGCCGATCGACCTCGGCCGGGTCGGTGTCGTGGCGGGTGACGAGGCGGATCGTGGTGGTCGCGGGGTCGGTCTCCGGCCACGAGTAGAAGAGGACGCCGGCCTCGGCGAGGCCGTCGATCACCGCGCGCGGCAGGGTGACGAAGAGCTCGTTGGCCTCTGCCGGCGCCGCGAGAGAGGCGCCGGGCACCGCCTCCAGGCCTCGGGCCAGCCGCTGCGCCTGGCTGTTCGCCTGGTCCGCCAGCCTGAGCCAGAGGCCGTCCGCGATGTAGGCCGCGAGCTGGGCCGAGACGAAGCGCATCTTGGAGAGGAGCTGCCCCGCCCGCTTGTGGCGGAAGGCAAGCTCGCCCGCGCGGTCATCGCCGAAGAGCACGATGGCCTCGGCTGCCAGCGCGCCGTTCTTGGTGGCGCCGAAGGAGAGCGCATCGACGCCGGCCTGCCAGGTGAGCGCCGCCGGGCTCTCCCCGCTGGCGGCGACGGCATTGGCGAAGCGGGCGCCGTCCATGTGGACCGCGAGGTCGTGCCGGCGCGCGATGTCGGTCAGTGCCACAAGCTCGTCCGGCGTGTAGATCTGGCCCATCTCGGTCGGCTGGGTGAGGCTCAGGCAGGCCGGCTGCGACCAGTGCACCTCGCCCGTGCCGGCGGCATCGAGCGCGGCCGCCAGCGCCTGGGGCTGGATCTTGCCGAAGCGCTCCTCGATGCCGGTGACCTTGGCGCCGCCGGTCATGAACTCGGGCGCGCCGCACTCGTCGTTCTCGACGTGGGCGGCGCGGCCCGCATAGATCACGCCCCAGGGCGGGCTCAGCGTCGCGACCGCCACGGAGTTCGCCGCGGTCCCGGTCACCACCGGGAAGACCTTGACCGGGGTCTCGAAGAGCTCCGAGAACGCGGGCTCCAGGCCCTCGGTCCAGGGGTCGCCGCCATAGGGCGTGGCGCTGCCGCGCGCGGCTTCCGCCACGGCATCCACGATTTCCGGCGCGGCGGAGGCCACGTTGTCGCTGCGAAAGTCCATCTGCTCCTTGCCTCCTACCGGCTCACGCGTCTTCACCGCCGAGGTCGAGCCCGAGCGGCTGGAAGGCCGCGCCGTCCTCGGTCGGCTTGTAGGCCATGGTCGCGCCCGCCCTGCCCTCCGAGACGGCGGTGATCAGCCAGATCATGTCGGGCTCGAAGATCATCGAGATGTCCGTCTCCGAGGGCTCGGCCCGGCCGTTGGGATGGGAGTGATACACGCCCATGACCGAGTCAGGGCTCTCCCGAAGCGCGCGCTCCAGCCTGAGCCGCAGCTTGGGGTCGACCTCGAAGCGCCGCGTGCGCGGCGGCTCCGCCACATTGGCGCTGGCTTCGACCGCGCTTACTTGAATGGCGCCGCCCGGCCCGGCGCGCCCGACCAGCAGCCCGCAGGCTTCCTCCGGGTAGGCCGCCTCCGCCGCCCGCTCGATGACCTGCAGCTGCGCCGGCGAGAGCCGGACCCGAGGCTCGCTCACCGCGCGCGTTCCCGCGCGACGCTCACGGCGCACCCTCGAGCCCGATGCTGGCGACCATGCCGCCGTTGCGCAGGTCGACGATCACGATCCGCTCGCCCTCATCCGGCACGGCCACCACGAGGATGAGCCGGTGGCCCGCGGCGGTCATCCGCCGCACCTGCGAACCTGCCGGTAGCCCGAGGTCGCCCGGCGTGGGCAAGGGGGCCGTGGCCTCCGACAGGGCGCTGGCGCCCCAGTCATCCGTCGCCGTCGTGCCGTCATCCTCGCTGAGCTCGGCCAGCTCGCCGCTCTTCTCGACGAGCTTGATCCCGATCACGACGAGGCCCGCCGCAATCATCACCCCGAGAACGATGACGATGATCTTGAGATAGGTGATCATGGCCCGTACCGGATATGAGCACCGCCGTCGAAACGCGCCGCCGCTTCACCGTCGCTCGGGCGGACGCTCGCGCGCGGCTCGACCGGCTGCTGGCGGACCACGTGCCGGCGCTGTCACGCTCGCGGCTCAAGAACTTGATCGAGACCGGCCGGGTCTCGATCGGGGGCGCGACGATAACGGAGCCCGGATATCGGGTCAAACCGGGCCAGGTGGTGACTCTGGTCGTCCCGCCGCCGGTGGACGAGACGCCGCAGGCGCAGGCGATCCCGCTCCAGGTGGCCTACGAGGACGAGCACCTGATCGTGGTGGACAAGCCCGCGGGCCTCGTCGTCCACCCGGCGCCGGGCAACCCCGACCGCACGCTGGTCAATGCGCTGCTCGCCCATTGCGGCGCGAGCCTTTCGGGCATCGGCGGCGTGCGCCGGCCCGGCATAGTGCACCGCCTCGACAAGGACACGAGCGGCCTCATGGTGGCGGCCAAGCACGACGCCGCCCACCGGGGGCTCTCCGAGCAGTTCGCGACGCGGCGGCTGAGCCGGACCTATCGGGCGGTGGTCTGGGGGGTGCCGCGGCCGGCGCACGGGCGGATCGAGGGCGCCATCGGCCGCGACCCGCGCAATCGCAAGCGGATGGCGGTGCGGAAGAGCGGCGGCAAGGCTGCGATCACGCACTATCGCGTGCTGAAGCCGCTCGACCCGCTCTGGAGCCTCGTGGAGTGCCGGCTGGAGACCGGGCGCACCCACCAGATCAGGGTCCACATGGCGCATCGAGGCCATCCGCTGGTGGGCGATGCGCTCTATGGCGGGGCCCGGCGTCGTGGAATCGACGCGAGCGTGCGCGAAGTGCTTGCACTTTGCCCGCGCCAGGCGTTGCATGCGGCGGCGCTCAGCTTCGTCCACCCCGTGAGCGGCGCCGCGCTTGCCTTCGAGAGCGCGCTGCCTGCCGACATCCGCGCTCTGATCGCGGCGGCAAATGCGGGCAATGACATAAGCATCACAAAGCCTTGATATAAGACGAATTGCCTTGAAAACGCCCTTTTTTGGGGCCATTTCTCCCTCATGGAGCCGCAGGCGTGGTAGGAGAGTGCGGCGCGGCACCAGAGAGACGCCGAAGCGTCTCAAATAGAGGAGGGATGGAACAATGGCAGCGCGCGCCGTTCCGATACCGGCGACAATGGATGGAAGCGGGGTCTCCCGCTACCTCCGCGAAATCCGCCAATTCCCGCTCCTCACGCCCGAGGAGGAATTCATGCTGGCCAAGCGCTGGCGCGAGCACGACGACGCCGAGGCGGCGCACCGGCTCGTGACCAGCCACCTGCGCCTGGTGGCCAAGATCGCGATGGGCTATCGCGGCTACGGCCTGCCGGTGGGCGAGCTGATCTCCGAGGGCAACATCGGACTCATGCAGGCGGTCAAGCGCTTCGATCCTGACCGCGGCTTCCGCCTCGCGACCTACGCCATGTGGTGGATCCGCGCCTCGATGCAGGAATACGTCCTGCACTCCTGGTCGCTGGTGAAGATGGGCACCACGGCGGCACAGAAGAAGCTCTTCTTCAACCTGCGCAAGCTGAAAGGCGAGATCGAGGCAATCGACGAAGGCGACCTGACGCCCGAGCAGGTCGAGCATATCTCGACGGCGCTCAACGTTTCGCAGAACGACGTGGTCTCCATGAACCGGAGGATGAGCGGCCCCGACCAGTCGCTCAACGCGCCGGTCCGCGAGGAAGGCGGGGGCGAGTGGATGGACTGGCTCGAAGACTCCAACGAGAGCCAGGAGACCACCGTTCTCGAAGCGAACGAGCTCGACCACCGCAGGCAACTCTTCGCGGACTCGCTTGAGGTGCTCACCGACCGCGAGCAGCACATCCTGGCCGAGCGGCGCCTGAAGGAAGAGCCGAAGACGCTCGAGGAGCTGAGCCAGGTATACGGCGTCTCACGCGAGCGCATCCGCCAGATCGAGGAGCGGGCCTTCAAGAAGCTGCAGAAGGCCATGCGCGCCGCGCACCGCAAGCAGAGGGAAGAGGCCGCCGCAGTGGCGCACGCCTAGAACGGATAGAACATAGCCAAGCGAAAGGGCCTGTCTCGTATCGGGGCAGGCCCTTGGCGCGTCTTCAGCGACCCACCTCGTAGTACTCGCGGTTGGGGCGCATATCGATGGCGGCGGCGAGGCGGTTGGTCATGTTGTAGAAGCCCGCGACCTCGGCGATGTCGAAGATGTCCTCGTCGCTGAAGCCGGCCTTCCTGAGCGCAGCGCGGTCGGCGGCGCCCACGGAATCCGGGCTCTCGCTGAGCTTCCAGGTGAAGTCCAGCATCGCGCGCTGGCGGCGGGAGAGCGTCGCCGCCCGGTAGTTGGCGACGAGCTGGTCGCCGAGCACCGGATCGCCCGAAAGCAGGCGGACCTGCGCACCGTGCGCCACCAGGCAGTAGTGGCAATGGTTCACGCAGGAGACGACGACCGCGATCATCTCCCGCTCCAGAGCGGAGAGGCCGGACTCGCCCAGCATCAGCTCGTTGTTGTAGCGGCGGAATAGCTCGAACTTGCGCGGCCGGAGCGTGTAGGAGCGGAGCACGTTCGGCACGAAGCCGATCTTCTCCAGGCAGCGCTCAAAGACGGCGCGGATCTCGGGCGGGTTCTTGCGCTGATCGGGAAGGCTGAGCGCGTGGACACGCTCCGCCTTGCGTGCGGCTCGCTTGGCCGGCATGGCTCTCTCCCCCTTGGCGGTGGACGTCGTGCGCTTAGAGCGAGTCCGTCTGTGACGGACGCGCGACAGGCCGCGACTTCGGCCCGCCGCAAATGCGGCGCGCCCGCGCAGGCGTCGGCCGCAGGCCGGCTGCCGTGAGCGACAAAACGCGCCCTAACCGCACTGGGCGCGGTGGCGCAGCAGGTGATCGGCCAGCACGCAGGCCATCATCGCCTCGCCCACCGGCACCGCGCGGATGCCGACGCAGGGATCGTGCCGGCCCGCGGTCGAGACCTCGGTCTCCTCGCCCCTGGCTGTGATGGTGCGGCGCGGCGTGCGAATCGAGCTCGTGGGCTTGACCACGAAGCGGGCCACGACCGGCTGGCCGGTGGTGATGCCGCCGAGCACGCCGCCGGCATTGTTGGTGAGGAAGCGGGGCGCGCCATCCTTCATGCGGATCTCGTCGCCGCTCACGTCACCGCTCATGGTGGCAGCGGCGAAGCCGGCGCCGATCTCGACCCCCTTGACCGCGTTGATGCTCACCATGGCGGCGGCGAGGTCGGCGTCGACCTTGCCGTAGACCGGCGCGCCGAAACCCGCCGGCACACCCACCGCCTCCACCTCGATGATGGCGCCGAGGGAGGTGCCGGCCTTGCGGGCAGCATCAAGCGCCTGCTCCCAGACCGCCACCATGGCGGCGTCGGGGCTGAAGAAGGGGTTCTGCGCCGTCTCGGCCCAGTCCCAGCGCGCGCGGTCGACGGCATGCTCGCCCACCTGGATGACCGCGCCCCGGATCGTCACCCCATCGCCGAGAATCTTCTGCGCGACGGCGCCGGCAGCGACGCGCATCGCGGTCTCGCGCGCGCTGGCCCGCCCGCCGCCGCGGTAATCGCGGATGCCGTACTTCGCGTCGTAGGTGAAGTCGGCGTGGCCGGGGCGGTAGGTCTCCTTGATCGGGCCGTAGTCGCGGCTCCGCGCGTCCTCGTTCTCGATCACGAGCGCGATGGGCGTGCCGGTGGTCTGGCCCTCGAACACACCGGAGAGGATGCGCACGGTGTCTGATTCGCGCCGCTGCGTGACGAAGCGGGAAGTGCCGGGGCGGCGCCGGTCGAGCGCGGGCTGGATGTCGGCTTCGGCAAGCGGGATGCGCGGCGGCACGCCGTCGACGACGCAGCCGATGGCCGGCCCGTGGCTCTCGCCCCAGGTCGTGACCCGGAAGAGCAGGCCGAAGCTGTTGCTGGCCATGATAGCGGGGGGCGGACCTAGACGACCGAGATGTCGGGCGCGTCCGGCCGCTTCATGCCGACGATGTGGTAGCCGCAGTCCACGTGATGAACCTCGCCGGTGACACCGCGGCCCAGCTCGCTCAACAGATAGGTGGCGGCACCGCCCACCTCGTCGATGGTGACGTTGCGCCTGAGTGGGGCGTTGTACTCGTTCCACTTCATGATGTAGCGGAAATCGCCGATGCCCGAGGCAGCCAAGGTCTTGACCGGGCCCGCAGAAATCGCGTTGACCCGGATGTTGCGATCGCCCAGGTCGGCGGCGAGATAGCGCACGCTCGCCTCCAGCGCGGCCTTGGCGACACCCATCACGTTATAGTGCGGCACCCAGCGCTCGGCCCCCATGTAGGTGAGCGTGAGCAGGCTGCCGCCCTCATCGCCCATCAGCGGCACGGCGCGCTGGCAGAGCGCCGTGAACGAGTAGCACGAGATCTGAAGCGTGGTCTGGAAGTTCTCGAGCGTGGTGTCGAGATAGCGCCCCTTCAGCTCTTCCTTGTCGGAATAAGCGATGGCGTGGACCAGGAAGTCGAGGTGGCCCCAGCGCTCGGCGATTGCCTCGAAGGTGGCATCGACGCTTGCCTCGTCGGTCACGTCGCAGGGGAGCACAAAGTCGGAGCCTACCGATTCGGCGAGCGGCCTGAGCCGCTTCTCGATCGCGTCGCCCTGGAAGGTGAAGGCCAGCTCGGCACCGTGGTCGGCGAGGGAGTGAGCCACGCCCCAAGCGAGGGAGCGCGCGTTCGCAACGCCCATCACGATGCCGCGCTTGCCCGCCATCAGAGGCGAAGCATCCGCCATCGAATCCTCGTTTTGTCTTGATTTCCCGCGCCTTGTCGCATCCTACACAAAACCCGCGGCACCGCAAGGAGCCGCCGTCGCTTATGCGCTGAAATGCGGCTCTTCGTCGTGACCGTGCTATAAGCACCGGCCAACGACGCGCGCCGCAGAGGCGGCATGCGGAGCATGCGCACTCTCGGTGCGGTCCCTGGCCAAGATGCGCGGAGCGTGCCCGGCGTGAAATCCGAGACACTGAGCGGCCCCCAAGTCGAGCCCGAGCGCGCGCGCCGCCTGATGCGCCGCGCGACCAACTTCGCGGTCGCCGCCGCCTTCTTGATGATCGTCGCCAAGCTCGGTGCCTGGCTCGTGACCGATTCCGTGAGCCTGCTCTCGTCGCTCGCAGACTCGGTGATGGACGTGCTCGCCTCGCTCATCAACCTGTTCGCCGTGCGCCAGGCGCTCCAGCCGGCGGACCGCGAGCATCGCTTCGGCCATGGCAAGGCGGAGCCGTTGGCGGGACTCGGTCAGGCGGTCTTCATCACCGCGTCCGGGATCTTCCTCATCGTCGAAGCGATCGGCCGAATTATGGAGCCGGAGCCGATCGAGCGCGCGCCGGTGGGGATCGGGGTGATGGTCTTCGCCCTCCTGGTCACCGCGGTGCTGGTGGCCTATCAGCGCCGGGTGGTGCGGCTCACCGGCTCGACCGCGATCAAGGCCGATTCCCTGCACTATGCCTCCGACATCCTGACGAACATTGGCGTGATCGCGGCGCTGGTGCTGGCGCTGACCCTGGGATGGGGGCTGGCCGACCCGATCATCGCGATCGTGATCGCGGGCGTCATTATCCATGCCGCGTATCAGGTCGGGCGGAGCGCGATCGAGCAACTGATGGACCATGAGCTCCCGGAGGCGGACCGCGCGCGCATCCGCCAGATCGTGCTGGAACACCCGGAGGTGCTGGATTGCCACGATCTCCGGACCCGCCGCGCGGGCATCAGTGCCTTCATCCAGGTCCATGTCGAGATGGACCGCTCGCTCACGCTGCTCCGCGCGCACGAGATTTCCGACGCCGTCGAGGACCGTATCCGCGAGGCCTTCCCTCACGCCGAGGTCTTCATTCATGCCGACCCGGAAGGCATCGAGGAGCCGATGCCGAGCTTCGCCCGGCGCTGATCCGGGGCTCAGGGGAAAGGAAGAAGAGGCGCCATGCCGCGATGGGCGAGCGGGCCGGTGGGGCAGCCGGCCCATTGGCAGGAGGCGCGGGCCGCGCTCGCCGCCGCCGACCCGGCGATGGCGGCGCTCATTGCGCGCTACGAGGGCGAGGGCCTGGTGGGCCAGGGCGATCTCTTTCTGACCCTCGCGCGCTCCATCGTGGCCCAGCAGATCTCGGTGCGCGCGGCGGAAAGCATCTGGGCGCGGCTCGAGGCCTGCGTCGGCACCGTCGCACCGCCGGACGTCGCGGCCTGCACGCAGGACGAGCTGCGCGGCGCCGGGCTCACCCGCCAGAAGTCGGGCTACCTGCGCGACATCGCGCTCGCCTTCGTCTCCGGGACCATCGACCCGGCGCGCTGGCAGGGCGCCGACGACGAGGCGGTGATCGACGACCTGATTGCGCTGAAGGGGGTGGGCCGATGGACCGCCGAGATGGTTCTGATCTTCTACCTGCAGCGGCCGGACGTGCTGCCGCTCGCCGACATCGGCGTGCGCCGGGCCATGGGCAAGCACTATGGCGACGGCGGCTCGATGGACCCGGACGGGATCGAGGCCCGCGCGGAGTGCTGGCGGCCCTGGCGCTCGGTGGCGGTCTGGCACCTGTGGCGGAGCCTGGACCCGCTCCCGGTGGCCTATTGATGCGCCGCAGGGCTCGGCGGGCTTGGCCCTCCGGAAGTCCCTATTACGTCTGCGAGGTCACAACGAATGCCCTATGAGATGCGCCTGTTCGAGGACACCCTCTTCGGCGGCGAGGAGGTCCGCTTCGACGGTCCCGCGCCGCGGGCGATCTATGTCTCGGCCGGCAGCGTCTCCGTGAATGGAGAGAATGTCCCGTTGGATGGAGGCGTCGTCTCGACAGACGCGGCGACGGTGCGCGCAGGCGGAGACGGCGCCACGGTCTGGCGTTGGGAGGTCGGGTCCGCCGACGCGGACGCTGACGCCTGCGCTCATCGGACGAGCCTTCGTCTCGCAGGACGGGTCGATCCGGCCGCGATCGCCGAAGAACTCCTGATCCGGCTCGATAGCGTCGCCTTCCCGCCCGGGGGGACGGCTCTTCTGCACACGCACCAGGGCCCCGGAATCAGGTGCCTCCGGGAGGGTGAAATAAGGATCAATACGGAAGGCCGGTCCTCTTCCTACGGTCCTGGCGGCGCATGGTTCGAGAGCGGACCGGAGCCCGTCTTCGCGCAGGCGTCGATGGCGGTTCCCAGCCGCTTCATTCGAACCATGGTCCTGCCGCGATCGCTGCTCGGCGCGTCGTCCATCCGCTACGTCAACATCGAGGACCGGGACAAGCCGAAGTCGCAAAGCTATCGGGTGTTTGCCGAGAGACCGATCGAACTCGCTTTGGCATAGTCGGCGGGACATACGGGGAAGCGGAAGGAACAGGCGATGCGTTGCAGCGGGAAGGTCGCGATTGTCACCGGCGGGGCGATGGGGATCGGGCAGGCGATCGTGCAGGCTCTCCTCGCGGAAGGGGCGAGCGTGGTCATCGCCGACCGCGAGGGCGCTGCGGAGGCCGCGAAGGCGCTCGATAACGCACAGAACAACGTCGTCGGCGTCCCCTGCGACGTGTCGAGCCAGAGCGAGACCGAGGCCATGGCGAGCGCCGCGCTGGAGGCATTCGGCCGCATCGACGTACTGGTCAACAACGCCGGGATCTATTCCTCGCTGCAGATGACGCCCTTCGAGGACCTGGACATCGACGAGTGGCGGCGCGTGCTCGAGGTGAACGTCATCGGGCAGGCGATGGCGACCCGCGCGGTCGTCCCCGCGATGCGCCGGCAGGGCGGAGGCTCGGTCGTCAACCTCTCGTCCGGGACGCCCTTCAAGGGCGTTCCCTTCATGCTGCACTACGTGGCGAGCAAGGGCGCCGTCAACGCGATGACCAAGGCCCTGGCCAAGGAACTCGGCGCCGCCGACATCCGCGTTAATGGGGTGGCGCCCGGCTTCACCTTGTCCGACGGCGTGCTCGAGAATCCCCATCAGCTGGAAAAACTGCAGGAGATCTCGCGGCAGGCGCGGGTCATCCAGCGGGATCAGCACCCGGACGACATCGTGGGCGCGGTGATCTTCTTCGCGTCGCAGGACTCGGCCTTCGTCACGGGGCAAACGCTCGTCGTCGACGGCGGCGCCTACTTCCACTGAGCTCGGTCGGTTAGCCCGCGAGGTCGAAGGGCAGCGCCGCCGGTGCCGTGGACCCCTGCGGCGGCGGTCTTCATAATGCGCGGGCGGCGCCTGGGGGACAGTCGGCGCCGCGCCGGGAGAGGGCTTTATGTCGCTGCTAGACGATTTCGATTTCGATTCCCTGGCCGCACCCGTGGTCGCGGTCGATTCCGGCGACTTCAGGGAGGGCATGCGCCAGCTCGCGGCGGGCGTCACCATCGTCACGACCTCCATCGGCGACCAACGCACCGGGCTGACCGCCACCGCCGTCTGCTCGCTGAGCGCCGACCCGCCCTTGCTGCTCGCCTGTGTCAACCGCGAGGCGGGCGCTCACGACCCGACGCTGCAGAGCCGGGTCTTCTGCGTCAACGTGCTGGGCGCGCGGCACCTCGACCTGGCAGCGCAGTTCTCGTCCTCGTCCAGGGTGCCCGAACGCTTCACCACGGGCGACTGGGGCACGCTCGCAACCGGCGCGCCGGTGCTGATGGACGCGCTCGCGAGCTTCGACTGCCTGCTCGGACAGACGCTCAGGGCCGAGACCCACACGGTGCTCACCGGCCGCGTGCAGGCGGTGCGCACCGATGCGGCGCAGGAACCCCTGCTCTACTCCCGCGGCGCCTTCGGCACCTTCGCCGCCTGAACACCGACGGAGTCCCGCGGTCTCATGGGTCCTGAGCCGGGACACGACCTTGACATTCCGCGACACAACTATAAAACTAGTTATATGAAATCGACACACGCCCACTATTCCTTTCCGGACCGCGCCGTCGGCCTCGAGGAAGCGGCGCAGGGGTTCGCCGCATGCGGCTCCGAGCCCAGGCTCACGGTGCTGCGCCTGCTCGTCCGCGCCGGAGAGGAGGGACTCACCGTCGGCGAGATCCAGGAGCGCACCGCCATCCCGGCGTCCACCCTGGCCCATCACCTGGGAATTCTCGCCGCCGGCGGACTGGTGGAGCAGGAACGCCGCGGCCGCACCGTGATCAACCGGGCCGCCTACGGGCGCCTCGAAGCCCTCGCCGGCTTCCTGCTGGAGGCGTGCTGCGCCGATGCCAGGCCCTCGCCTCAGGCCCGTGCCGCACGTGCGGCGCTCAGGAGTCCGTCGCCGTGACGGCGCTCGTTCTTCGCGGCGTCCACGGCCTGCGCGCGAAGATACAGGGCGTCCGGTCCGTCTGGACCCTGATCCTCGCCATCCCGCTCGGGGTGGCCCTGCTCGACACGCCGAACCTCGCGGACATCCTTCGCACCGCCGCCGAGGCATTCACCGGAACCCTGCCCTACATCGCCGGCGCGGTCGTGCTCATCGCATCGCTCAAGGCGACCGGGGCCACGGCGCTGGTCTCCCGCGCCTTCGCAGGCCGCGAGAGCCGCATGATCGTGCTGGCCGCACTCCTGGGCGGCCTCGCCCCCTTCTGCTCGTGCGAGGTCATTCCGCTCATCGCGGGCCTGCTTGCGGTCGGCGTCCCGCTCTCGGCAATCATGGCGTTCTGGCTCTCCTCGCCGCTCATCGACCCCTCCACCCTGCTCATTACTGCCGCCGCGCTCGGCTGGGATTTCGCGGTGGGCAAGGCGGTGGCCGCCGTTGCGCTTGGCCTGTTCGGCGGCTTCGGGGTTCGCTTTCTGGTCTGGCGCGGCGCCTTCGCCGAACCGCTCCGCCAGGGCGCAGGCGGTTGCTGCGGCAGCGCCAGCGGGTTCGAGGATGGCGCGCCGGTGTGGCGCTTCTGGCGCGAGCCGGCGCGGAGGGTCGCGTTTCGTGCCGAGGCCATCGCCAACGGGCGCTTCCTCGTCAAGTGGCTTGCGCTGGCCTATCTGATCGAAGCCCTGCTGGTCGCTTACGTGCCAGCCGACCTGATTGCGGGTGTGGTCGGCGGAGAGGGGATGGCGCCGATCGCGCTGGGCGCACTCGTGGGCGCGCCGGCCTACATCAACGGATACGCCGCGCCCGCGCTCGTCGCCGGCCTCATGGAGCAGGGCATGGGCGCAGGCGCAGCGATGTCGTTCATGGTCGCGGGCGCGGTGAGCTCCATACCGGCCATGGTCGCGGTCTGGTCGCTCGTGCGCCGGCAGGTGTTCGCGGCTTACGTCTGCTTCGGCGTCGCCGGCGCAATCCTGAGCGGCGTGCTCTTCGCAGCCCTGGTGGCGTGACCCTGGTGAGCGGTCCGGCTTAGAGCTTGGCCATGATGCCGCCGTCGACCACGAGGTCGATGCCGGTGATGAAGGAGGCCTTGTCCGAGAGCAGGAAGAGGCACGCGTGGGCGATGTCCTCGGGCATTCCGAGGCGGCCCAAGGGCGTGCGCGCGATCATGGCGTCGGCGCTGCTGGGGTCGGCCTCGTAGCCGGGCGCCGTCATCGGAGTCAGCACCGCGCCGGGGCAGATGGAGTTGGAGCGGATGCCGTCGGGCCCGAGCTGCATGGAAAGCGAGCGCGAGAGCGCGGAGAGGCCGGCCTTCGACGCCTGGTAGGCGTCGATGGGCCCGTTCACCAGGATGTTCTCCATGTTGCGCAGGCCGACCACGCTCGCGATGTGGACCATCGACCCGCCCTCGCCGGTGCGCCGGAGCAAGGGCACGGCATGGCGCGCCATGAGCGCGGACGCGGTGAGGTTGATCTCCATCACCCGGTGCCAGATCGCCATCTCCATCTCGGCGATGGAGCCGTCGCGGCCGTACCAGCCGACGCCTGCCGCATTGACCAGGTAGTCGAGGCGCCCGGAGGCATCGAAGGCCTCGGCGACGGTGCGCTCGACCAGCGCTTCGTCGGTGGCATCGCCCTGGACGTAGCGGCCGAGGGCGCCCTCGCCCGCCGCGAACTCGGGCGGTTTGGGCTTGAGGTCGATCGCGGTCACTGCACAGCCTTCGGCGCGGAGCGCGCAGGCGATGGCGAGGCCCATGCCGCCGCCTGCGCCGGTCATCACGCAGGCCTTGCCGTCGAATCCGTCGCTCATCGCGCTCTTCCTTCTCTCAGCGGGCGAAGGCGGCCCGCAGCGCCGCCGCCGAATCGGCCAGACCCGCCTCGGCGCTCTCGATCAGGCCGGGGATCGAGACGAAGCCGTGGATCATGCCCTCGTGGCAGCGGTACGAGGTGGGCACGCCGGCCGCCTCCAGGCGCCCGGCGTAGGCCTCGCCCTCGTCCCGCAGCGGATCGAAGCCGGCGGTGAGCACGAAGGCCGGCGGCAGGTTGGAGAGATCGGGCGCCAGCAGCGGCGAGGCGAGCGGGTCGGCCGCGTCGCCCTCAGGCCCCAGGTAGCTCGCGACGTAGAAGGGCATCGAGTTGAGCAGGTAGCCCGAAGAAAAGAGCCGCTTGGACTCGGTCTCGCCGGCGAGGTCGGTGGCCGGGTAGATCAGGAGCTGGAAGCAGATCGCGGGACCGCCGCGCTCGCGCGCCTTGAGCGTCACGCCGCAGGCAATGTTGCCGCCGGCACTGTCGCCGCCAATGGCCATGCGCTCCGGATCCGCGCCGAGCTCCGCTGCGTTCTCCGCCACCCAGCGGGTCGCGGCGTCGCAGTCTTCGAGCGCTGCGGGGAAGCGGTGCTCGGGCGCCAGGCGGTAGTCCACGGAGGCGATCAGGCAGCCCCCATAATGGCAGAGGTATCGGCAGACGTCGTCGTGGGTGTCGAGGTCGCCGCGAATCCAGCCGCCGCCGTGGTAGTAGACGAGGATCGGCAGCGGGCCTGCGCCCGCGCCATCCGGCTCGTAGAAGCGGATGGCGAGCGGCCCGGCGGGCCCCGGCGCCTCGTGCGCGCTCACCGACTTCACCGGCAGCGGCCGGCCGGCAACGGCGGCCATCTCCTCCTTCCACACCGCGCGGGCGTGCGCCGGCGTCATCTCCTCGACCGGGGTCTCGGCGCTCGGGTCGAGCCCGGCGAGGATCTCCGCCAGCGCGGGGTCGAGCTTCATGGTCGCTTCGCCGGGGTGGCGCGGGTCAGGCGCCGGCGGCGGCGCGCAAGGCTTCGCCGCCCTCGAAATAGGGCGCCACCTCGTCAGCGAAGCGGCCGAGCCAGGTCTGGCGGTGGCGGCGCGGCACGCCCGGCGTCGCGGTAAGGATGAGGAAGCTGTTGAAGCCCGCCTCCACGTACTCCTCGACGCGGCGGCGCACCGTCTCCGGCGAGCCGACGAACTGGCCGTCCGCCCAGGGCGGGATGTTGGCGGGGTCGGTGCGCGCCTTCATCTTGGCGAAGATCTTGGCCCAGGCGGTGTAGGTGGAGAGCGTCTCGAAATGGCCGTCGTCGGCCTCGTAGTGGTCGATCTGCGCCTGCTGGAAGCGCGGGATGTAGCGCTTGGCGAGGTCGTAGGCCTCCTCGTCCGTATCCGCGATGATGCAGTTCACCATCATCGGGTAGCGGCAGGCGCCGATATCCATGCCGCGCGCCTGCGCCGCTTCCTTCCAGCCGTCGAGCGCCTCGCGCTGCAGCGGCAGGTTGCTGAAGGCGGTCATGATCGGAGGGAGCCCGAGCGAGGCCATCACCGCGCCGGAGTCAGGGCTGCCGCCGACGGCGCCGTAGAAGTTGATCTTGCTGGTGTCGGAGCGCGGGCGCAGCTCCACGCGCGTGGGCACGGTCAGGTGCTCGCCCTCGTAGCGGAAGCGCCTGCCGGAGAGCGCGGTGCTGACAATCTCCCAGACCTCGCGGAAGCGCTGCCGGCTCTGCTCCATCGGCACGCCGAAGGCGTCGTACTCGTACTTCGCCGTGCCACGCCCGAGCCCCATGTGAAGCGGCTGGTCGGTGAGCAGGTTGAGCTGGGCGATCTCCTCGGCGAGCCGCAGCGGCTCGTACCAGGGCGTCACCAGCACGCAGGTGCCGAGCGCGAAATCGGGGAAGCGCGCGGCGATGTGGGAGAGGAAGGCCAGGGGGTTGGGCGTGGGATAGTAGTCGGAGAAGTGATGCTCGATCATCCAGGCCGCCCGGTAACCGGCCCGGTGGGCGAAGGCGCAGTCCGCCAGAATCTCCTTGTAGAGCGCCGCGTCGGAGAGCCCGTCCTCCCCCACCGGCGCCGCGACGAAGGCGAAATCGATGCCGCTCACCCTGCCCATGGGTTCTCCAGCCCTGCCCGAAAAAAGCGGCCCGAGAGTCGGGCCATCGGCATGGCCTGTCAATGGCGTGCGCCGTGTCGAACCGGGTTGACCGTCTCGACGCTGGGGAAATCCCTTTCGTTGTCCGTGACGACGACACAGCCGTTGGCTTCAGCAGTCGCCGCAATGATCGTGTCGAGCGCGCTGCGGGGGCGGCCGGCCGCCCTGCCCTCCGCCATGAGTCGCGCCCAGAGGAGACCGGCGGCCTCGTCGAAGGGCAGCACGCGTCCCGCGAAGAGAGCGGACGGGCCTTCTGCGCCCGCGAACCAGGCCTCCAGCCGGTCACGCCTGCGGCCGGCAGGCTTCTCCAGAATCCCGCGCCGGATTTCCGCGATCGTGAGGGAAGAGATGAAGAGGTCGTCGTCGACTTGTTCGGCCATCCAGACCAAGAGCGATTCCGACGGCACGGCCTTGGTGACGTTGCTGATGATGTTCGTGTCCAGAAGATAGCGGGTCACAGGTCGACGTCTCGGCCGGGATCGAAGGGACGGGACGGCACGATGTCCTCACCGACCAGCGGCGAGCGGCGCAGCGCTTCGAGGATTCCGCCCTTTCGCGGCGGCTCGTCGGCGACGCCCTGTTTGACGGCAGTCCGCAGACCTTCCGCCTGCGGACCGCCCTCCGCGAGCCGCCTGGCCAGCGAGCGGATAAGCTCGCGATCGCCGTCGCGGCCGAGAACCTCGAAGCGGGCCATGCCGCGCTCGGCCAGACGGCGACGGTACTTGTCTGTGGCGCGTCTTTGGGATGAGTCGCTCACGACTGGCCTCGAACGTATTCCTGGATATATAGCAGGGAATACGGGGGCGGCAAGGCATGTTCAAGGAGGAAGCGGTCCAGGCGGGGTTGCCTGCAGCAATTCGAGAGACGTTAAGATCATAACTATATGTTATTCTTATACGTCCGTTCTTTGCCCTGGTGCAGACAAGGGAGTGCTGGCAATGCCGACGAAGAGACGCATCTTCCCACTCAATCTGGTCATGTTCGCGGCATTGACCGGCCTGCTGCTGCTCATCCTGGGCACTGCATACAGCCAAGCGCAGGACGAGTCGCTATCAGCGCCGCCGATCGACCTTGCTGAATATCTGACCGGGGCGATCGAGCGGGGCGAGTCGCCCGGGCTGATTGCTGCGGTGATCGACGAACACGGTGTGAGGGCCATCGGGGCCGCGGGGCTTCGAAGGCAAGGCTCTCGTTCGCCGATCACGGTGGATGACTTGGTCCATATCGGATCCAACACGAAGGCCATGACCGCCACGATGCTGGCGACATTGGTTGCCGACGGCACGTTCTCCAAGGGCTGGAAGACGACAATCGGGGATGTCTTTCCGAAGCTTGCGAAGAGAATTCATAAGGATTACCGCTCGGTCACGCTTTCTCAGATGGTCCGGATGGGAGCCGGTATGCCGCACATGCCCAAGAATCAGTGGGCTTATGCTAATCAAAGAGACATTAGGAAGAGACGATATGCAATCATCAGAGAGAGCCTGAAGGCGTCACCTGCCGGTCCGAGAGGTAAATTTCTCTATTCAAATCTTTCATACATGGTCGCCGCGCTCTTGGCAGAAGGGCGCACAGGGAAGAGTTGGGAGACGTTGATGCAGGAGCGTCTGTTCGCTCCGCTTGGGATGACCACAGCAGGATTTGGCCCTCCTGGGACACCGCGCAAGGTCGATCAGCCGTGGGGGCATGGACGTAAGGGTAGCGGCTGGGTGCCCAACCGAGATGACAATGACTTGTCCCTTGGTCCTGCAGGTACGATACACTTATCAATAGAGGACTGGGCAAAGTTCGTAGTGCTCTGGTTCCCACGCCGAGAGCCGGCGGTCTTGGATCGTCGTACTCTAAATGAGTTGGCACAACCCGCGTCATCTTCCGGCGATTATGCGGCGGGTTGGTTCGTGTGGCCGCGTCCTTGGGCAGCCGGACATGTGCTTCATCATGACGGATCTAATTTGAGCTGGAGGAGCGCGCTTTGGATCGCACCCAACCGCAACGTTGCGTATTTGGCAGTTGCTAACGCCGCAGATTTTTTCGACGGAGATGATACGTATTGGACTATAGATTCCGTCATCGGCAGTCTTATCAAAGACCGCCTCTAATTTTCTCTTTTGAATTCGCTTGGGGATCGTCCTGGTTGCGGGCCCTTGTCTAACGCGCTTAGGCGCAGAGAGATCGAGATTGTGACTCGTTGTCGCTGGCCCGCTGGTGCAGCCGCCGGCGATACCTCTATTCCCACCCTCAGACGCCAAGCGGCCTTTCCGGCAGGATCTGGCCGCCGTCGAGGACGATGTCGTGGCCGGTGACGAAGCGGGCCTGGTCGGACGCGAGATAGAGGAGCGCGTAGGCTACGTCTTCAGGGTCGCCCAGGTGGCCTGTGGGGATCACCCGGCTGAATTCCTTCACCGCCTCGTCGCCGCGCGCCTGGGCAATGCCCTCGGTCAGGATCGAGCCGGGGGAGACCGTGTTGGCGGTGATGCCGTAGGGCGCGAGCTCCAGCGCCGCGCCACGGACGAAGGCGTTCACCCCGCCCTTGGACGCCATGTAGCAGCTTACGTCCGGCAGCCCCACGCGGGGGCCGGTGATCGACGAGACGACGAGGAGGCGGCCTGCGCGCTGGCTCTTCATCTGCGGCAGGCACGCCTGGACCGCGAAGAACACGCCCTTGAGGTTGGTGTCCATCACGTCATCCCACATCGCCTCGCTCATGTCGGCGATGAGCGCGTTGGGGTAGATGCCGGCGTTGAGGCAGAGGATGTCGATGCGGCCGTAGCGCTCGATGCAGGTGGCGGCCATCAGCTCCATGTCCGCCTTCCTGCGCACGTCGGACTGGAGGAAGGAGGCCTCGAAGCCCTCGGCCACGATGCCGTCGGTGGCGGCCTGGCCGGCCTCGGCGCTGCGGTTGACCACGAGGACGCGCGCGCCCTCGCGGGCGAAGACCTCGGCCACCGCCTTGCCGATGCCGCGGCCGGCGCCGGTGACGATCGCCGTCTTGCCGGCGAGGCCGATCGGCATGGGCGCCTCCGCGACGCGGCCGGCGATGCCTCGGGAGCGACTAAGCCTGGGCGCCGCCGCCGTTCATCGAGGCCCGGAGCGAGGCGGTGGCGGCCTCGTCCACGGCGAGCGTGTCGTCTTCCACGCTGCCAGTGATTGCGACACCGTAGGTCTCGCGTGCCGTCTCCACGGTGATATAGCGTTCGGACACGTCATTGAGCACGCGATGGGTCTCGCGCTCCAGCGGGGTGCCGTAGCCGCCGCCGCCCTGGTCGCGGGCGCGCAGGCGCTCGCCACCTTCCAGATCGCACACCATAACGGCGGGATAGGGGTGCTCGCTGCCGTCCCGGTCGATCTTGGCGTTGCCGCCGAGCTGGGAGCCGGTGCCGCCGCGCACGCCCTTGGGCGCGCTCTCGAGCCCGTTGCAGACGTGGAGGATGCGCATGGGATCGTTGCGCGGCCCCATGATGACCTCGGTCGCGGGCCCGCCGCGCCTGCGGCCGTGGCCCATGGAATCGGTGACGACGTGCATCTTGTCGATGAGCACGGGGAAGCGCTGCTCGTTGATCTCGATGCTGTCGCGATAGAGCAGGCCTGCGGCCACCGGCACGAAGAGATAGTGCATGCCGTCGTTTTCGGCAGAGGCGCCGCCGCCGCCGCCCATCATGAACATCTGGTTGATGTAGCGCTCGCCATCGCGCCGCCAATCGGTGCCCGAGGCGACCCCGGCTGCGGCGGAGTTGCAGTAGTTGCCGTGCGCAAAACCCTGGCCGTCGCCGAGCTCGGCGAAGGCCGATTGGGTGACGTTCACGATCACGTCGGTGAGGTTGGTGGTGGCGACCGAGCAGCTGTGCGGGAAGCGCGGAATGCCGACCGCGCAGTTCTCCCGCAGCAGCACCTCGATCCGGCGCATGGTGCCGGAGTTGGGCGGCAGGTCCTCGCCGAGGCAGGTGAGCACGCCCTGCACCGCCGCCATGGTCGACGTGGTCTCGGTGAGGTTGAGGCCCGCGTCGATGCAATCGATGTTGTCGCGCAGATCCACCGTCACCTTCGCCGCGTCCGGGTCGATGTCGATGGTGACGTTGATCGGGATGCCTTCCGGCACCCAGGGCTCGACAGGGTCGTGCCTCTGCGCGCCCTTGAGCTTGCCCTTGGGCAGCGCGCGGATCGCCTCGATGCAGCGGCGCTCGGAATAGTCGAACCACTCCTCGGTGAAGTGGCGCACCGTGTGGGCGCCGTATTTGGCGATGAAGGCCTTGACCGAGCGTTCGCCGACCCGGGCCGCGCCCACGGCAGCGAGATAGTCGCCGTACCACTGCTCGGGCACCCGGATGCGGCGCTCGCACATGCGGATGATGTCGTCGATGTCCTGGAAATCCCGCTGCACCTGGACGCAGGGGAAGATCAGCGCGCCCTCCTGATAGACGTCCGCCGCTTGCGCCATGTAGGTGGTGGGCAGGCTGTTGCCGACATCGGCCTGATGGGCCTTCACCGCGACGGTGAAGAAGTGCTCCCCCTCGTGGAACACCGGCACCAGGATGGTGTGGTCGGCCGGGTGGGTGTTGCCGAGGTAGGGGTCGTTGTGCAGGTAGGCATCGCCCTCGGCATAGTCGGGATGCAGATCTTGCATCGACTTGGTCTGGATGTTGGTGCCCCAGACATGGATGGGGAAGCCCTCGGCCACGGCGAGCACCTGGTTGTCCGACGTGATGACCGCGCAGGAGAAGTCCCGGGCCATGCCGATGACGGAAGAGCGCGCCGCCAGCAGCATCGTGTTGGTCATCTCGCGGCAGACCGCGTCCATGCGGTTTGCCATTACCGGCAGCAGGACCGGGTTGATGCGGTTCTCCCGCCCAGCCTCGGCGAGTGCTTGTGCCATCGCTTCCTCCCTCAGGCGCCGGCGGCGCCGGTCTCCAGCAGGTAGTTTCGTCCGGCGGTCACGGTCGCCGACGAGCCCGGATAGACGACGATCGTCGTGGTGGGCTCCTCGACGATGGCCGGCCCCTTCAGCACCATGCCGGGCAACAGATCATCGCCGAGATGGAAGGGCGTGTCCAAGGCGCCGGCCTCGCCGAAGTAGGCGCGCGTGGTGCGGCGCGGCTTGGGCAGAGCGGCGTCGGTCATCGGCTCGGCCGGAAACGACGGCTTGTCGAGGAATGCCGTGATCCGCCCCTTCCAGTTGATACACTCGATGGCGCCGCCCTCTTCCTTGACCGCATAGCGGCGGAAATGGACCTCGTGGAAGGCTTCCACCAGCCGCTCCACGTCCGCTTGCCCCTCGAAGCGGTCCATGGGCATGGGGATTTCCATCTCCCACTGCTGGTTGATGTAGCGGGCCTCGACGAAGTACTCGCGCTCGAAGCGCTCGATGCTGCGGCCGCGCAGCTTCTCCTCGAACCCGTCCATCCGCGCCGAGATGCCGGCAAGCGTCGCGCTGACGCCCTCGAAGTCGAAGGTGTTGGAATGCGCGTAGCGGCTCCCGCTGAACTCGGTGACGATGTTGGAGAACTGCCCGCCGCAGGCGCTGAGCGCGCCGGCCGTGCGCGGCAGCAGCACCCGGCGGCAGCCGAGCGCCTGGGCGATGGGGATGATGTTGAGCCCGGCTGCGCCGCCGCCCGCGACGATGATGCTCTCGCCGGGGTTCACGCCGTCCTGGACCGTGATCTCCTGGATCGCCTTGATCATCTGCTCGCCGGCAAGGGTGAGCACCGCCGAGGCGGCCTCGTCGGCGGAGAGCTTCAGGGGCGCCGCGACCTTCTCGATCACGCTCGCCGCCGCGGCCACGTCGAGGCTCATGCGCCCGCCAAGGAAGTAGTCGGGGTCGATGTAGCCGAGGACCACGGCGGCGTCGGTGACGGTGGGCTCCTCGCCCCCCTGGCCGTAGCAGGCGGGGCCGGGGCGCGCGCCTGCGCTCTGCGGGCCGACGCGGAGCAGCCCGCCGGCGTCGATCCAGGCGATCGAGCCGCCGCCGGCGCCGACGCTGCGCACGTCCACCGAGGAGAGGCCGAGGTTGTGGCCGATCCACTCGCCGAGCAGCCACGTATCGCGCGTGTACTTGACCTGACCGCTGCGGACCAGGCTCACGTCGAAGGTGGTGCCGCCGGTATCGACGATGATGACGTCGTCGCCCTGGTCCTCGGCGCCGGCGTAGGCGATGCCGGCGAGCGGGCCCATCGCGGGCCCGGACTTTACGGTGTAGATCGGCTTCGCCACCACGTCGTCCACGTGCATCACGCCGCCCGACGACGTCGAGATCAGCACCTCGCCCTCGCAGCCGGCGGCGCGCAGGTCGCTCTCGAACTCCGAGAGATGGCTCTGCATCAGGGGCTTGAGCGAAGCGTCGATGGCGGTGGAAGACGTGCGCGGGAACTCGCGGATGATCGGGTTGAGCTGGTGCGAGAGGGTGTAGGGCACGCCCGGCATGATCTCGGCGATCAGCGCGCCGACGCGAAGCTCGTGGTCCGGGTTCACGATCGACCAGAGCAGGGCGACGGCGACCGCCTCGATCTGCTTGCGCGGCAGACCCTCGATGATCGCGCGCGCCGCGGCTTCGTCGAGCTCGCGCTCGATTCCGCCCTCGGCGTTGATCCGCTCCGGGATCTCGAAGGTGAGCCGGCGCGGGATATAGGGCGGCGGGAACTCCATGGCAAGGTTGAGCGGCTCGCGCTTGCCGCCGTGGCGGTAGAGCAGCGTGTCCGGAAAGCCCTCGGTGGTGAGCAGCGCCGTCTTCGCGACCTTGCTCTCGATGATCGAGTTGGTGGACCGCGTGGTGCCGTAGATCAGCATCTCGGTCTCGGCCAGCAGGCGCTCGTAGGGGACGCCCGCGATGTCGCCCGCGTTGGCGAGCGCGCCGCTGAAGCCCTCGAAGGTGCGCTCGGCCGTGGTCAGCGCCTTGCCGACGGTGAGCTGGCCCGCCTCGTCGGCGACCACGACATCGGTGAACGTGCCGCCGGTATCAACGGCAATGCGATAGCCCATGGGTGTCTCCCCTAGCCCGGAAGCAAGCCTGCGCTACCAGGCCTTGTGCAAGAGGTCGATGACCTCGTCTTCGGACGTCACCTGGCGCGGGTTGCCGGCGACGATGATGTCCTCCAGCGCGTCCGTTGCGATGCCGGGGAAGTCCTCGTGGGTGACGCCGACATCGCGGAGCCGCCAGGGCAGGTCCATGTCCTCCCGCACCAGCTTGGCCACCTCGTCGGCCGCGGCGGTGGCGGCTTCCTCCTCGCTCATGCCAGCGATGTCGACGCCCATGGCCTCGGCCGCCCAGGCCTGGCGGGTCGTGGTGACTGCGCGGTTGAAGGCCATGACGTGCGGCATCATCACCGCCGAGGTCTCGCCGTGGGGCACGTTGCAGCGGGCACCCAACTGGTGGCCGATGCCGTGGCTCAAGCCCAGCGTCACGTTGGCGAGGCCGCAGACCGACATCCAGGCCGCCACCATGCACTGTGCGCGCGCCGCGGCATCGCCGGGGTCCGCCTTGGTCTCGCGCAGGTGGCGCGCCAGCATGTTGAGCGCGCGGTAGGCGAGCGCGTCGATGAAGGGCTGGCTGGTGCTGGAGCACATCGCCTCGATGCAGTGATCGACCGCGCGCATGCCGGTGCCGAGCCAGAGCCGCTCCGGCGTCTCCATGGTGAGGTCGGGGTCGAGGATGACCGCCTTCGCGGTGATCCGCCGGTCGACGTAGAGGTCCTTGACCTTGCGCTCCTCGTCGGTGACGCCCACGAAATAGGTGAACTCGCCCGCCGACAGCGTGGTCGGGATCGCGAACATCGGGATCGGGTCGTTCGTGAGCGACGGGATCTCGACCTTGTCCGGATAGGTGAACTTGATCATGTACTGATCGAGGCCGGCCGGCTCGGTGATTCCCTCGGCGAGGCAGATCAGTGCCGCCTTGGTGGTGTCGTTGGGCGTGCCACCGCCGAAGCTGATGAGGGCGTCCGCCTCCCGCTCGCGTGCGTACTCGGCGGCGGCGATCACGGTGCGGCGCGGCACGTGCTGCGAGGTCTCGTGAAAGACGCCCGCGCACTTGTTGCCGGCGGCGGCGGCCACCTTGTCCACCAGATTCGTTTTCTGGGCCAAGGTGTTGCCGGTGATGATGACGGCCCGGCTGACGCCCTGCTTCTCGAGCTCGGCCGAAAGATTGTCGAGGCTGCCGGAGCCGAAATGGACCTCGTCCATCGGCAGCATGGTGAAGTGCCCCTTGAGCTCCTGCTTGGGCAGCGAAAGCATGGCGTCTCTCTCTCCGATTGCGGCGCCCGAGCGGCGCGCTGCCGAGCAAACACTTGTTTGAAATCCGAGTCAATTCCGCGTAGAGCGTGGCGTCGCGCGCTGCGGGAAAAGGGGCACGCGAAAGGCGATCCGGGAGGGGCCGCATGAGGCTGATCGACTACTTCGAGCGAGGGCACCGGTACTATCCGGATCGCGCCTGCCTCATCGACGGGACCGGCGAGCTCAGCTATCGCGAGGTGGCCCGGCGCAGCCATCACACCGCGAACGCGCTGATCGCAGGCGGGCTCGAGCGGGGCGACCGGGTCGCGATCCTCAGCCCCAACGCAAGCCGCGCCTTCGAGGCCTGGATCGGGGCCGCGCGCGCCGGGGGCGTCTGGGTCGGCCTCGCCGCGCTCGCGTCTGCGGACGAGAACGCATACGTCATCGACCAGCGGGAGGCCGCCTGGCTCTTCTACCATTCGAGCTTCGAGCCGGTGATCGCGCAGATCCGCGCCCAGTGCCCGAAGCTCCGCCACCTGGTCTGCCTCGACCGCGTCGGCGCGGACGCGCCCTCCTTCGAGGACTTCATCGCGGGCCAGCCGGAAGAGGCGCCGGAGCTTCCGGACGAGCGCGACGCCGTCATCAGCCACTTCACCTCGGGCGGCACCACCGGCCGGCCCAAGGGCGCGATGTGGTCCAACCTGATCTGGGAGGCCTGGTGCGCGAACGTCTACGCGCACCTGCCGATCAAGAAGCCGCCCGTGCACCTGGTGGCGACCTCGATGGCCCATGGCGCGGGCGTCTTCGCCTGGCCCGCCATGGCCTTCGGCGGCACAACGGTGTGCATCCAGAAGCCCGATCCGCTCGCGGTGCTGGAGGCGATCGACCGCCACGGCGTGACCCACACCTTCATGCCGCCGACGATGATCTACATGATGATCGCGCACCCCCGCGCCAGCGAGTTCGACTATTCGACGCTGGATTACTTCGTCTACGGCGGCGCGCCGATGTCGGCGGACAAGGTGGCCGAGGCCATCGACCTCTTCGGGCCCTGCATGACCCAGATCTACGGCCAGGCCGAGTGCCCCTGCACCATCGGCATCCTGACCCCCGCCGACCACCTGGAGGCGCTCGCCGACCCTGCCAAGCAACATCGGCTGCTGAGCTGCGGCCGCCCGCCGGTCTTCGTCGAGGTCGAGATGATGGACGACGACGGCAACCTGATGCCCACCGGCGAGTGGGGCGAGATCGTGGTGCGCGGCACCTTCGTCTCCCTCGGCTACTTTGCCGACCCGCAAGGCACGGCGGAAATGCGGGCCCACGGTTGGCACCATACCGGCGACATTGGCTACAAGGACGAGGACGGCTTCGTCTATATCGTCGACCGCAAGAAGGACATGATCATCTCGGGCGGGCTCAACGTCTTCCCGATCGAGATCGAGCGCGTGATCTGGAGCCACCCGGCGGTGCAGGACTGCGCCGTGATCGGCGTGCCCGACGAGAAGTGGGGCGAGGCGGTGAAGGCGGTGGTGGAGCTCAAGCAGGGCGAGCGGGTGAGCGGGGACGACCTGATCGCGCTCTGCAAGCAGGAGCTCTCCGCCTACAAGGCACCGAAGACAGTGGAGTTCTGGGACGAGCTGCCGCGCAGCGGCGTCGGCAAGGTGCTGAAGCGCAAGGTCCGCGAGCGCTACTGGGCGGGGCACGAAAGGAAGATTTAGGGGGCTGCGGCGTTCAGCCGCTGTCAATCGGCGTTGACAAGGACGATGTCCTTACTAGAGTAAGGACATGAGCAAGGTTACCAGCAAGCTCCAGGTCACGGTGCCCAAGGCGCTTGCACAACGTTACGGAATTCGCCCTGGCGACGATATCCGCTTCGAGGAGGCGGGCGAAGTCATCCGCGTGGTCCCCGCCGCGGCCGGCGAACCTGCCAAAGGGCTCGACACGGACGCGCGCCTCCGGCTCTTCGACGCGGCGACCGCCCGGCAGCGGACGCGCGAGACGGGTCGCACGTTACGCGAGGCCAGCTCGCGCGGCTGGACCAGAGAGGAGCTTTACGAGCGTGGCCGCACGCGCGCTGATTGACACCAACATTCTGATTTATCGCTACGACGAGCGGTTTCCAGACAAGCAATCGATTGCGTCCGATGTTCTCCGCGAGGGCATCGTCAACGGAAGCATGCGCATCCCCCATCAAGCGATCGTCGAGTTCGTCGCGGCGACGACACGAGGCAAGCCGGAAGACCGCCTGCTCCATGCCGCCGACGCGCTGCGCGAGGCAGAGGAGCTCTTGGCCCAGTTTCCGATCCTCTATCCCGACGAGGCTGTGCTGCGAACGGCGCTTCGCGGTACGGCCGCTTACGGCCTCTCGTGGTTCGACGCGCAACTCTGGGCCTATGCGGAAGTTAACGGGATCGAGGAGCTGCTTTCCGAGGATTTTCAGCACGGCCGACTCTACGGCACGGTAACGGTCCGCAACCCCTTCGTGGTTGAGGCCGTGGGGTAGCCGTCCGTTCAGGCGTCCCGGATCGTGGTGCGATGCACGGCGGGCTGGGGGTGCGCCCGATTGACTACATCGAACAAGGGTTGACATTATGGTTTCATATCGTAAATGTTTTGAAACAGAAACGTAGAGGCCAGTCGCCGTCTCCGGCGCCCTTGAAGCCGCGACAGGTCCCGGGAGCACTGACCCAGCGGGGTTCGGCATGACTCAGGCAGCGGCAAGACCCGTCGTGCAGTTCATTTCACGGCTGCAGAAAGATGGCGGTTTGAAGGGAACCGACATCGCGAACTTCACCGGCGTTTCCAAGGCCACCGTCTCGCGCTGGGGAAGCGGCCAAAAATCGCCGCATCCGAAGACCCAGCTGATCATGTCCGATCTCGCCTACGTGGTCATGCGACTGAGCGAGTACTACAGCCACGAAGAAGTACGCGCGTGGCTCTATGCGCGGCATCCGCAGCTGGAGGGCCGCAGAGCGATCGACCTGATCCATGACGAGCGGACCGAAGAGGTCATCGCCATTCTCGATCGGCTGGAAGCGGACGCTTACGTCTGAGCACACGCCGCACGGTCATGGGCGAGAGCGTCCGCCGCATCCGCGATCAACGCCTGCTCGATGCGCTGGAGCTGATCGAACGGGCTCCCTACGCGGGCAGGGTGTGGCGTTCGGTCCGCGAAGGGCGCGATCCGCTGACCTGTTGGCGGGCCGGGGGGCGCTGGGACGACGGAACGCTCGACGTCCTCTACACGTCGGAAACGAGAACTGCGGCCGTCAGCGAGAGACGCTTCCATCTCTATCAAGGCCAGCCCTTGCCGCCCTCAAAGGTTCGATACCAGCTGTTCGAATTGAAAATTTCCCTGCGCACGGTCGTGCGCTTCCCCGATCTGGATTCGCTGGCCTCCATCGGGTTCGACGTCGGCTCGTTCGGCCGGTTGAGCTATGTGGAGCGCGAGCGCGAGTATCCGCGTTCTCAGGAAGTCGCCGAGGCCTGCGCGTTCCTCGGAGCCGATGGTTTGTTGGTCCCAAGCGCTCGCGAAAAATCCTCCAGGAACCTGATCGTATTCTGCGAACAGGAAAGTCCTGTCGATATGGAAGTCGTTGCCAATCATGGATACGTGGAGTTTGGCTGAACTTGCAGGCCGCCCCACACCATCGTGCGGTGCACAAGGCGCGGCGGGTGCGTCAATATCGCGCCATGCGTCGATCATGCTCCCGCGCGCCTGTCGGCTCATGCTCCCGCGCGCCTGTCGGCGCGACGCGGCATAAGAACCGACGGCGCCATTGCAGGCGGGTCGCAGTAGGCGGAGGCAGCATGACCCGCGGCGGGGGCGATGCCGCTGTCCGGCATGGCCGCCGCCTGCGCCGCGGAATACCACCCATTCCGCTTGATCCCGGCGAATCCCGCCTGAAAAATTTGATTTCCTGTACCACTTTCGTTTCACGGACCCGGCGCAGGCGATTCCAATCCGGCGCCGATCGCTCTACCATTCCGGGTGCGGCGCCGAGATGCGCGCCAGGGAGGATGCGATGAAGACCATCGAGATCACACAGGACGAGATGCAGAGCCGGATTTCGCGCTATAGCGCGCTGGAGCCGCTGCCGATCCAGCAGGATCCGGAGATTCCGCTGGAGGCCAACGACGTCATCTACGCGCGCAAGCTGCTCTCGGTCATCGGGCTCGACGGCGACGTGGAGACGCCGATCAACACCGGCGCGCCCATCGTGGACGCCGCCGGCATGACCATGACGCTTGCCGTCTGCCCGCCGGGCCAGGGCCCCTCGCTCCATGCCCATCACCAGACCTACGAGACCTTCACCGTGCTCAGGGGCCGCTTCGAGGTGACCTGGAACGACGACGGCAGCGGGCGGGCGGAGCTCGACGAGTTCGACACCATCTCGGTGCCACCCAGGGTCAACCGCGCCTTCCGCAACATCGGCGAGGGCGAGGGCATCCTGCAGGTGCTGATCTCGGGCGGCGTGCACGACATGACCGATATCGACATGGCGCCTTCGACCGCGGTCAAGCTCGACGCCATACAGCCGGGCGTGAAGGAGAAGTTCGCGGCCAAGGGCCTCACCTTCACCGCGCAGAAGGAAGAGGCGGCCTGAGCGGCGCGCCCGGGCGGGAGGGCTGCGCCATGGAGAGCGTGCGCATTGGCGTGATCGGCCTCGGCTGGTTCGGCGAGATTCATTGCGATGCGATCCGGGCCACCCCCGGCCTGGAGCTTGCCGGCCTTTGCACGCGGACCGAAGCGCGGCTCGCCGAC
>Ga0209544_1000644_pt1 | contig 45784 bp, 28 predicted proteins | sample MesohylPK_FD_187297 | JGI IMG/M metagenome (GOLD analysis project Ga0209544, IMG submission 187297) | Host-associated microbial community of the marine sponge Aplysina aerophoba from Gulf of Piran - sponge mesohyl, lysed by proteinase K... | ecosystem: Host-associated > Porifera > Sponge >... | reverse complement strand
CCTCTTTTTTTGTAGAATAAACACCTAAAATCTTTTCTACATTATACAAGAGGTATTTCTGTTTTACAGCATTTTTTCACAGCAAAAGCATACTTATTTCTACTAAATTGACACCTATGGTGCGGTTTCCTAACCGCACTGATGCTCTTACAGGAAAACAGAGGTCGGTTTATGCTACGAAGGAGCAGCATGCGTAGGTACTGCTTTATATTCCAAATTCAAGACGGTTCTCTATCGCAATTAGACTTTCGTAGGTTGTCCGAGTTTCACGAACTGTCCAATATCGGGTCCGTTGTCTGCTAACGCTGTGAAACTTCCATCACGGATGGCGTACCGTATCCCACGCATTAAACTGACATAAAAATGCAAGTTGTGTAAGGTGTGCAATTGCGAACCGAGAATCTCATTTTCAACGTGTAGGTGTCGGAGATATGCACGTGTAAAGTTCTGGCAGGTATAACAGGTACACGCTGCATCCAGTGGACTGAAATCGTTCTTATATTTCGTGTTGCGGATGCGGATAATGCCTGCCGTCGTAAACAGAGAACCGTTGCGCGCGTTTCGGGTCGGCATCACACAATCGAACATGTCAACCCCGCAACGCACCCCATAGACTAAATCTTCGGGTGTCCCGACACCCATCAAGTAGCGCGGCTTCTCCTCCGGCAGGAGCGGTGCAGTGTATGCGAGTGTCTCATACATCAAATCCTTTTCCTCACCCACGCTTAAACCGCCGATCGCATACCCCGGAAAACCGATGGATACAGTCCCGTTGATGCTCGCCTGACGCAGATCGCGTTCCATGCCACCTTGCACAATCCCGAAGAGCAACTGATCTGGATTCTGATGCGCCTCTCGACACCGCTCTGCCCACCGCAAGGTCATCTCCATCGAGTCCTTGAGATATGTATAATCGTTCGGTAGCGCAGGGCACTCGTCAAACGCCATAATAATGTCGGCACCGAGAGCGTTCTGAATCTCGATGGAACGTTCCGGGCTGATAAAGTGTTCAGTCCCATCTATTGTGGAACGAAACGCCACACCTTCCTCTGTAATCTTGCGCAGTGGACCGAGGCTAAAGACTTGGAATCCACCACTATCCGTAAGGATGGGGCTATGCCATCCCATAAACGCATGCAATCCCCCTGCTTCTTGGACGATCTCGTGTCCGGGACGTAGGTAGAGATGGTAAGTATTCGCAAGAATAATTTCCGCCTGAATTTGATCAGACAGCGTTTGTGGTGTGCATGCTTTCACCGTCCCGCGTGTTCCGACGGGCATAAATATCGGTGTGTTCACAACACCATGCGCCGTTTGGATCTTTCCGACTCGCGCTGAAGTTGCTTCGTCTTGATGAACAAGTGTATAGGGGGATTCTGTCATGTTGGGAGGTGTTTCAGAGGAATGGCAGTCGGCTATCGGCGATCAGCCGTCGGTAAAGAGGTTTCTGGTGAATTAGTCCTCTTGCCGACCGCTGACCGCCGAAGGCTGATAGCTAATGAATAATCTTTACCTTGACAGGCGGACTATCCTGTTCAAACGGTTTATTGTTAATCATCACAGAGCCGTGGAACTTAAACTCGTACGTCTTCGGCGTTAAAGATCTGAGTGCCGTGAGTGGGACTTTGGCCTCCGTCTCGTTTGCCGGAATGGTAACCGCTTCTGTAGTGAAACCTTCTGGGACATCGATCGGTGTCAGCGTGATTTCATCTGTGAAGCCACCCTGCCTGACTATCGTTAACGTCAATATCGCTTCCTTTGTATGCGAATCTTCGTTTTTTGGTGTTTCGGGGTCTGCTGTTGGGTTGGTTTCCGCAAGTGCCACCGTCTCGACTACAGACCCTGCGGCTGCGTCGCTTTTTGCAGTGGTTTCCGTTGCAGGGAAAACAATGCTAAAGCGCAAAGGCTCAACCGTTACAATGAACGGTGCCTCGACGATAGTCAAAGGGATAGCAGGGGTCGATTGTTTCACCGTCTCGCCGTTGACAGTCGCCGTTCCAGTAACTGAAACATAACTTGTGCCGGGTGTCGGCAAGACAGAAAATTCCTCTCTCCGTTCAAAAGTCCCGGCTTTAACCGAAAGTGTTGCCTCCGTTTCGCCTTCAGCAATAGTAACAGGTTTTGTGGAAACGGGGTCAGGTAGTACGGAAACGCGATTTGGGAGTCCTGATACCGATAGGGTGATAGGACCGACGAAATCATCACGTCGTGTTGCCGTTACGTGGAGGTCAACCGTTTTGTTGTGGATAGCACTTAAACCGATCTCCGCAGCCGTCAGTGTGAATTCCGGGGCATCCATCACGGTAAGTAAAATTGGAGACGGAGTGGCAGTACGCTCTATCTGACGACCACCAACAGCGTAAATCCCAACGACAGAGAATGGCATCAGTCCAAGGGGCGCATCCCATGGAACGGTTACCGTAAGCAGTGCCCGGTTTTGGTCTGCGTCAACAATGGTCGGACTCACATCAAATGTTTTTGGAAGAGCAGGGCAGTACAGACGGATTGGACCAGCAAATTGGTCGAGACGCGTAACATCAACCTGCAATGTGACACTACTACCTCTGCTAACGCGCGGGTTATCCATAGAGGACGGACGGTTCCGAATGTCAAGTCCAACTACACTGAGTTCGCAGTCTGGTTCCAACGGACGGATGTTTAATCGGTACGGATAGGTTTCACCGCCTTGGTTGTTCAGATCTCGAATGGCGACAGAGTACTTTCCAACTGCTTCAAAATTCCAGTCAATACGAGCATCGGCACCGCTAACGGCATCGTCATTTACCATTAAGACCTGTTCTTTGTTGTCATTCCATGCCATTTCTTCCGAGCCTTCCATCGGTTTTCCCGGTCCGTAGAGTGTAAGCAAGGCATCGAGGTTTGATGACAGTTTATTTCCTTCTACCTCAAAAACGAGGAACTGAGGTTCTTTAATCTCAAACGAAAACCAGTCAATATCACCGGGTTTGTCGATTTTCCCATTAAGTGTTATCGGTGTCGTTACAGCACTCGCATTTCCAGTCGTGTTATTCGGTTCAGTCTCCACCATTTCCACCCAATTGCCGATAGCAAACGGATGTGGGTTAGTAGCCAACCCGGAGGGTGTCTGGACCCGCAGAGACTGTTCACCTGTCGGCGTTTCAGCACCTATTGAAACCTGTATAGATTCAACTGTGTCGAGGTTCGCGCCCGTGACAGCAATCGCGTTTTCAGTGCCGCGTTGTCCACCAAGAGGGAAAATTGTCTCAAGATACGGCAATTCACCGATGCTCAATCGATAACCGTAGCCATCTCCGCCTTTGTAGCGAATATCTCGAATGTGAAGCGTGTATTTTCCAGTTTCAAGCGCTGTGTAATCCAAAACGGAGTCAAAGGCATTGCCAAGACCACTGTTGGCGACCTCAGTCCCGTTAGCATCTCGGAGAACGAGGTAGGAATCCAGCAACGAGCCTATTTGCTGTGCTGCCACTTCACAGATAAGCCGGACATCCTTTTTCAGTTGAAAGGTGAAACTGTCTTCATCGTCGATTGAGGCGATTGTGCCGTTCACGGTAACGGGCAGCGCGAGCCAGTCGGCTTCCATCATAGACGAGTTTTCCGATTCCGATTCTTCTGTTTCTTCTTCAATGATTTCTCGTAGGTTTCCAACGACGAAACTGCCTGCGTTGGAAGCACCATAAGGTGTAACGACGCGTATCTGTTGGACACCTAACGGTGCGTCTGGCGCAATCGTCAGAGATGCAAGCAACTGCGCGTCGCTCGGAATACTACCAGAAACGCCGACACCGTTGAAAACGACAGCGGCTTGCCCTGTTTTTTCCTTAATTTCCGCAGTGATACCCTTTCCACTGAACCACACCGCTGTTGCCGTGCCAAGGTTTGTACCTGTGAGTGTGACTTCTACGCTTCGTCCCTGTTGACCGCCTTGAGGAAAGACAGCTGTCAAGGTAGGTTGAACCTGCGCGTATACGAAATTAATTGTTAGGAGAAAGATCGCTATGACGAGAAAGGACTGTTTTATTAACAGATCAGGGACCTGTCTTCTATGTTTCCGAAATAGCGTATTCGGCATCTTTAATTACCTCATTATTAGTTATCAGGGCGTTCACTTCGTTCACTTTCAGTTATCAGTGTATTGGCAATCAGCAAAGATGCAAGCGTTACAGAACGGCCTCTTTTCTTGCTGACCGCTGACTGCCGACGGCTATTCCTCTGATTGCTATTCTTTACGTAAAGGCACATTGATACTCTTGGGGAAACGCCCAAGCAAAAACACCCACGTGCCCGAACCGCGAGGAAATTTTAAGAAACAAAAATTTTGAGGCTAAAAGCGTTGCGACTCCCTTTCGCACTGTATGGGCTTCCGGTAACGCACAAGCAAAACAACTTACCTTCGTCAAAAGGGTAGGTGATTTTCCCCGTTTCTTCGGGACCGATATACCATTCCATGGCGAGAGCTTCGAGAGCTTCCAAATAAACCTCGCCTACTTGACTTTCCCAAACAGAGGTAGGTACGCCTTCAGGTGCTTTTTCTGTTGGGAGGTCTTTGTCACCATCAAACAGGTAGAAAGCCCCTGCTGCCTTACCTCTACCGACACCGATATCCAGTGTAAGCGTGCCGCCGTTTTCAAACGCCGTGGTATCAATCTCTACGACGGTGTAGTCTTGATGGGGGATCATAGGCGTCTGAAAAGTGTCCATTATATCCACTGAGGGACACTCACGGGGCAATACGATTTTACCCGACCCAGGGCGTTTTCCTGATAAGGCTTCCGATAAAAATAGACGGTACCCCTCCGCTTCGGAGAGTCCTCTATCCCTGCTATCTCCGCGGAGCCGATTGGCATCTTGTCTACCCATCAGTTTCAGTTCAGGCGAGATAACCAGAGAATCTATTGGCGAGTGTATCTCCCACCCACTTATAATAGTTTGTGCCAACGGGTGTGTTGTGTCAACTGCTTTGAAACCGTCCTGGATCCTCTGGGCAAGGTAGACGCGCTTGTTTGGTGTGCGTCCGAAGGCAACATTGGACACCCATGTGTTGATAAAATGTTCGTTTAAGAATGTGATGTTTTGTTCATCGGAGAGAGCACCTGCCCTCAGGCTTTTGCCACTCCCTCAGCAAACCTCGTCTGCCAAGGGACCGTCTATAGAAATGACGTGAATCGGTTTCTGCTGTGCTTGTGCTAATTCCAATGCCGACTCCATTGAGACCCAATCGATGTGCTCCGATTTGTAAAACTGCCAGTTTAGCGCACGCTCGGCTTCCGCCTGTGTAATAGCGATAGAATCGCTCATTTCGCTGTTCAAACGGGTTATGATGTCTTGCAGAATGTCTTCGGCACCAGCACGGAGTTCCATTTGTGCACAGAAACCGGTATCCGCAATCCAGTTGGAGTCATCCCAGCTCTTTTCGTCTTCCCAGCTGACCTGAAAGTTCACAGGACCTTCTGGAACGCGCATCTGAAAGAACGAGACTGTCTCTTTCGGACGGTTGATAATGAGATGTCCCGTAAACTGTGAAGGCGTGAACCAGCCATCGCCTAACTGAAATTCTCCATGAACGCGAAACACAGTATCTGCGAATTCATCGGTGTAGGCACGTAAGCATGCCCACAACCCGGGATTCCCATAACCGCGCATGTCCAAATGTGGAGTCGGGTGAAGTTGCCGCAGCAGTTCAAGGGCACCCGCTTCTTCAATCTGCCACAAATCTCCAACAGACACCGCTGCGTTTGGTAAAAACGCTCGAAAAACGGATGCCGAATATACCTTTTCTGGCACAGCGACTCGGAGATTCGCCAACTCGTCCCACTCAAACTCCACATGGTAGTTGGATTGGGTGTATTCAATTGGAGCGATGAAACCTTTGATAGAAACTTTGGTATCACCAGCAATATTAAGAGTGATTTTGTTGGGATTCGGGTTCATGTTTGTAAAAGGATTATCGGAAGAATAGCAGTCAGCAAACAGCGGTCAGCAATCAGCAAGAGGCGATAAGTTCACCAAAAACCTCTTTACTGAAAGCCGACTGCTGAAAGCCGATAGCCAATGCACTAATAACCAATTAGAATATCCCAGCAATCGGTTCGCCTTTCACCAATTCACGTGGTTGATCCAAATGGTTGTACACGATGGTATGCGGAGCGATACCGAGCGTATAGTAGACCGTGGCGAGGATGTCCCGCGGATGCACCGGGTTCTCAAGCGGTGTTGAGCCTGTTGCATCGGACTTTCCATAGACCTGTCCACCTTTGACACCAGCACCAGCAATCAGACCTGTGTAACAATAGGGCCAGTGATCGCGTCCATCAGGTGCGTTGCTGTTACCGGAGGTACTAATCCCCATCCGCGGCGAGCGTCCGAATTCACCTATCGCTAAGACGAGAGTGTCTTCTAACATACCGCGCTGATCCAAGTCTTCCAGCAGTGAGGAGACGGCACTGTCTAACTTCGGGCAGTGAAGGTTTTTCAACGGACCGAAGTTCGTTGCGTGCGTATCCCACGCTGTCGTGTTCGGATCGCCGTTAGCAACAGAGGGCCAGTTCACCTGCACGAAACGGGTGCCTGCTTCCACCAAACGGCGGGCGAGGAGTGCACTCTGTCCGAACGTGTGTCTACCGTACTTATCTCGCATCTCATCCGGTTCTTGTGACAAGTCGAATGCGTTGCGTGCCCGCTGCGACAAGATGAGATTATACGCCTTCTCATAATACTCGTTCAAGGCGTAGGAGTCTGCTACCTTATCAATCTCGGGCATCCCTTTGTTAATTGTCTCAAGGAGATTTTTACGCCGTTTCAAACGTACCGGTGGCACTTCTGGACGTAAACTCAGATCATCGAGGTTAATCTCCTCATTCGGATCTTGGAAGAGAAAATACGGATCGTACGCTCTGCCAAGGAAACCAGCGTTTCCACCTTTACCGATAATATTACTCTCCTGCATCGGGCGCGGGAGTTGCACTGCCGCGAGCATCGGTTCATCGGGTGGACGATAATTTGCAATATGCGATGCGGCATTCGGATGATCCGCTGGTGACGGCGGGTCGAGCTGTCCCGAAGGCGCGACCTTATCCGGCGTTTCACCGGTTACCATTTGGTACATCGCAGCGGTGTGGTTGAACAGTCCCGCAGGTGTGTAACTTACGGAGCGGATAAGGCACGCTTTATCCATCTGTTGTGCCAAACGCGGCATCGTCTCAGACAACTGAATCCCCGGCACGTTGGTCGGAATCGGACTAAATTCACCGCGGATGTTCGAGGGTGCTTCCGGCTTCGGATCCCAAATGTCAAGGTGGCTCGGACCACCTTGCAAGAAAAGAAGGATAACCGAATTAGCTTTCCCCCATCCGTTGAGTGGCTTGGCGGGGTCAACTGTTGTATTCGCGTTGGCTTGGAGTGACAATACCTGTGGCAAACTAATGCCGAGCATCGCCGCACCACCGACACGTAGAAATTCACGACGTGAGAACCCGTCACATAAGCGTCCGGGTAGTTGTGGTAACGATAACATCTATTGTTTCCTCCATTGGAATGGCTGTCAGCCATCGGCGGTTAGCAGTCAGCAAGTCTCTGGTTTTTAGACAGCTAATAGCCGACTGCCGAAGGCTGATGGCTATTTAGCGATTGAATAAGAAAGCGGGACTGTTAATTAACGCCCACAACAAGTCTTGCGCGCCTTCCTCTTTAGATTCGACATTCGCAAGGTGTTCAATCGCTACTGCATATTCGTTCTTCTCTGGTAACCGAGAAAGCGTTGCGAGATAGAGTTCCTCAACGAGGACTCGGTCATCATGATTCGTTTTGATGAGTTGTGCAATACGTCCCTCTGGATCAATGAGGGACTCTGCAACCGTCGGTCCATTAATAAGATTCATTGCGTGCGCGAGGCTGACCTCGGTGGTCCGTTCACATTCACACGACGTTTCACGCTCGGGTCTACCGAACAACTTCAAGAATCCGTCATCTTTGACTTTGCTGTCTGGCAACTGCACTGCGCGGAATTTTTTCGGCATCTCTTCAAACCGCGGTCGGCTTCCTGTCGCAACACCGATGGCATCTAACAACTGTTCTGCCGTCAAGCGTCTGGCAGCTGCGTGTGAAAAGTTAATCGTATCAGCCTTATTCCACTTATTCGTTATGATACTCTGTTGATAGGTTCGAGAACGTGTGATTGTTTTCATGATATGTTTCATGTCGAATCCGCTGTCCACGAAGTCCTTTGTCAATGCATCAAGCAATTCAGGGTTAGTAGGTGGATTACTCGTGCGAATATCATCTACAGGTTCGATGATCCCACGTCCCATGAAGTAACTCCAGATGCGGTTCGCACCTGCCCGAGCAAACATCGGATTCTCTTCGGAGGTGAGCCACTCTGCGAGCATTTCGCGTTTATTGTCGGTTTCCGCCGCAACTTCTCCGAATGGTACTGAGGGTTCAACCACCGCTAACGTCCGCGGATGTTTCACAGGTTCAGTGGTATAATTGGCATAGACGACCTCATCGCCGGGGAGTTGTCCTGGTTTGACCCTAACATCCGCGAAGAACGCACCAAATTCGTAGTACTGGTTCTGTGTCCATTTTTCAAACGGATGATCGTGACATTTGTTGCAGGAGAACCGGACGCCTAAGAAAAGTTGCGTTGTATTTTCCACTGCAGCCGTGTATTCACGGGAGACGCGGAAATAGTTCGCTGCCGGATTCGTGTAGGTGCTACCAGTTGCAGTAATCAGATCTCGTACGAACTCGTCATAGGGACGATTCTGGGCGATAGTTTGATATATCCACTCCTGGAAGAGCCATATCCCGCGCTCCCCGAGAAATTTACGGTTAGACTGCAGCAGATCACCCCATTTATGTGTCCAGTGATCGACAAACTCCGAGGTCTCGGCGAGGGCATCAATGAGTTTTTCTCGTTTGGTTTTAGAGGCAGTGGTATCGGTCAAAAAACTCCGGACCTGTGCTGGAGTCGGGGGGAGACCTGTCAGATCGAAATAGATACGCCGTACAAACTCTTCATCTGTACAGAGTTCAGAAGGTAGGATTTTCATCCGCTTCAGTTTATTGTGGACATGCGTATCAATATAATTATATTCAGGGGTTTTAACCCACTTGTAACCGCTCCTGTCGCCCATAACGATGATGCCGTTGGTACTATAGGCACCTTCATATCGAGTAAGGATAGCAGTTTCGCCGCGGCGTTCTGCGGTTACCACGCCGTTGTCTGTGACCTTTGCCACCTCATTGAGACTACTTGTGAACTTCGCTTCACGGGTGACATCCCGCGTTGTGCCGTCGGGATAGTGGGCGATCACTATAAACTGCTGCTTCATACCCGGCATCGTGAGTTCAGCCCTATCTGGTATGACCTCCAATCTTTCGACACGTTTTGTGGTGTGAACGTCAGGAGTAGCCCCTTCCGCTATCCATTGACGGATAATTTCATAATCTTGATCCCCTGGAACAATTACCTGTCCGCCTTTATGCGGTACCTCCGATGTCGGTTTGAGCAACATCAGACTCTGTTCGGGAAATGCTCGGTTAAACCGCCGTCCGGATATGTCCTCGATTAAGAGTTCATAGTCGAAATCGGGGTCGTAGCCGCGGAGTGAGAGTTTGAACCCATTTTTGCCCTGTGCTGCACCGTGACATGTGCCGTTATTGCATCCAGCATGGCTCAGAAGAGGCATGACATCTCGCACGAAACTGACGGGTGGTGCTTCCATGCTTTTAACGTTCACGGGCAATGCGGTGCTGGCACCTTTGACAGTCACCGTAATTGTTGTTGTGCCAACCGACATCGGAAAGATATAACCATTTTCATGTACCTTCACCCCCGCGGAGGTGGGTGTCAGGACAGCCCATGATGTTACATCTACCCACGTGCCACTTTTCGTCTTTCCAGACACGAGCACCCGCCTACCGTCACGTGCGTGCTCCAAGGTCAGTGACTCAGGGTGAACTTTCAACGCTTGCACCGTTGGAATTTCTACACTCGCAGGCTGCTCCATCTCGCTCGACGCTGTTAGTTGGAACGCGAAACAGATAGAGAATGCAACAAGGAATGTTGTTACAAAGTTAGACCTGGGTTTCATCAAAAAACTCGGCGTGGAGCCTCCGATTGTAATTGACGGAGGAGACGCCGGCCTCCTTAAAATCGATTTTAACAATTGAGTTTTTGCTCCGTTTTGATCATCAACTCGTGCCTTTATAAATTGTGGAAGACGAGTTGATGGTCAAGAAAACTGGTTTCTGCCTAATTCTGCCTAATTGGTAGCGAAGTGTTTTTGATAGGGTGTTCCCTAAGAAAACCTCACTGGTCCTCACTGGTAATTAAATTGTGCTATTTTAGACGGTTGACCTGTAAGCCGCGCTAAGATAGCGTAATTGGGTAATGAAAACTTGGTCGCCGTTAATTGCCTCAATCTATCATTTGTCTTTATTTTATGTTAATGATTCATGTGAGATCCCAGATGAGTACGGTGTGGTCATCGCTGCCACTGGCGAGGACACTGCCATCAGGGGAATACGCGACATTTCTAACACTACCTGTGTGTCCTGTGAGTGTACGTGTAGGAGGGGTTTGTAACCCCGATTTGATCACTTCCTCGACATCCCATAAACGGATGGTGTTGTCGTTCCCGCCGCTTGCGACGGTTTTGCCGTCGGGTGCGTAAGCGACGCCCCAGACATAGCCCGAATGCCCTGTGAGTGTCGATATCAATTTCCTTGAGTCTGTGTTCCACAACCGAACCGTGCCATCAATACTTCCGCTCACAAGAACTGCTCCATCCGTGGAATACGCGATCGAATCGACAATATGTGTATGTCCTTCGAGTGTCGCTTTGTGTCTTCCGGTGGCAGCGTCCCACAATATGATTGTGTCATCTCCAGTGCCAGCGGCGAGGGTACTCCCATCAGGAGAATATTTAACGCATCTGATAGAGTCTGCGTGCCCTGCAAGTGTATTTTTAGCCTTTCCTGTGTTGGTATCCCATAATCTCACTGTCCCATCAGGGCTTCCACTTGCGACGGTGGCACCATCCGCTGAAAATGCAACACTCCTAACAGCGTCCGTATGTCCTGCAAGTACCGCTGTGGGAGATCCACCGATCGCGTCCCATAGAACTACGGTGTTGTCTATACTTCCGCTGGCAATCGCGCTGCCATCAGGAGAATACGCGACACATCTGACATACTCCCTGTGCTCAACGAGAAGGTTAAGTCCGAGTCCGCTGTCCACATCATAGACCCAAACTCCGATGTCACAGGCGACTGCGAGTTGCATGCCATCTGCTGAAAATGCTATATCCCCGGTTAAGTTTCCTTGGTCGAGACGTACCTTGACCCCTTCAGGTAGATTTGATTGTGTGTTTGTCTGAGCGTTTAAATTTTCCAATGATACGTATCCTTCTTAGGCAATCGTACTAAAACTTGTTAATATTGTTGTTCTTGCGATAGATTTACGATTATTGATACGTTGCTAATCAGCGAACGTATGAATCAAGTGTTCTATATCTTCGTGTACTTGTGACGTTTTAAACGTCTTTGTGCAGGAGTCAAGTGACACGTGAAATGTGACGTTATTTTCGCTTATTTATCGCCTTAGGTTCGCGGGTGAACCTAAGGTGCTATTGCTGATTTTTTCAACTGTCCCCATACTATCGGTAATTTACCGCCAGCGGAAACATCCGCGAATTCCGATTCACTCGCCAACCAGTTGATAACATTTTCTGTAAGTTTCTGTATCTGATCAATATCCTTGTTGTTCTTGTGATAATTCGGGAGTCGCCAGTTCATGTTGAACACCTTACCGTCTCCAGTTTCCCAATAACCGAACGCTGCAATCCTATCCGTGTAATTGGTGCCCCCCTCCCAAGCATGCGCAAGCGTCGTAAAATTCTCCCAAATCGTGTCGAAATAGTCACCACTTACTGGATACCCAGTTGAATTGACCTGAATCCAATCCTCAACTTGGGGTGTTTTTCCATCGACATTCTTAAGTCCGTCTACCAACCCGAGTGCCAGCGTCTCTTTCAAGACGATAATACCGACATTACTTCCATCGTTTTCAACGGGTCCAAATGCGCGGGGTTGCGCGTTTTCTAATCCCAACGGCGTAGCATACCGGATAGCTGCGCCTGTCAAGAGCACCGCGCCGCCGCTTTCAGCGTAGTCTAAGAACGCATCAAGTTCTGCACCAGATAATCCCCCCGGATCGGCATCGCCATCATGCCACCAGATAACCCCAAACTGTTTGAATGTGTCACTCTTCAAATCAGCCTTCGCGAGTTGTTCTGTTTTAAAGGTCTTTTCAGCAAACTCCAATGCGGGTGAAGTAAAGGCACCCTTGTCACCGAGGTAGATGAACCCGACTTCCACCGCCGCGCCACTAACACTTATACCACAAACGAAAAGAAATGTCAAACAAAATACGATGTGGCTTACAAGTTTCGCCAAATCTTGCCATTTAAAAGTCCCTTCCATGATTGCTCCTTATATGTTTACACGAAGTGGCACGCGGATGCTTATCCTTACTGATAACATCCTTCAAAAATAGTGTTGATGCTCGTATCAGGCTTCTCTTTCCTCTGGTTCTCCACAAATAGTATCATGAAATAACGGTTTTGTCAAGGTCTTTGACGTAGAATTCGCAAATATTGCCCCTATGAAGACAAGTCTGAGTCGTTATAGCACTCACGAAGCCGTCTGTTGCCCGCCCGCACGAAACTGGGTTCAATCTCAAATCCAATGAAATCCCGCTGGTGTCGCTTACACACCACAGGACAGGTACCGACTCCCGCAAAGGGATCCAAAACCAAATCTCTCGGTGATGAACTCGCTAATACAATCCGCTCAATGAGTTTCTCCGGTTTCTGGATCGTGTTGAGGGATTTTCTGCTCACTAACTCCTTGGATTTATAGGTTAACTGCTTTATGTCGCCCCAGACATCGCCGGGATTCTTTCCTTTTGAATTATATTTCGTCTTGCCAAATTTACCGTTCGTTACGGATGGTACATTTTCGCACCGACTTCGATGCGCTAACTCAACAAGTTGGGCGACTCTGATGGCATCTAAGTTATAGCACCTCGGTTTTTTGCCCTTGATAAAATAGCAGATGATGTCGTAGTTGTTAGTGTAACTGATTCGTCCTTGTGCAAGTCGACCCGGCTGATACCATACAATCTTTGAACGAAGATTTAAGTATTCTTGATAGTCTATAAAGTCGATGCAGTCCGGTTTTCCAAACAGATAGAGCGCGGCGCCGTCCTTCAGTTTCGGTGCGAACTCTTTAATAAGCGCGAGGTTAAACTCCTGAATTGAGGAGATCCTGTCCCACGGCTCGTCCGTTACGCCGTAGGGTCCATCACACACAATCAGATCCACAGAGGCATCTTCTACCTTTTTCAGTAGATTAAACGTATCGCCACAATGGATGGTGTTGCGTTCAAGCATAATTTCGTTTTATCTCAATCTTTGCTGGCGTGGTGTATCGCCTTTCCAGCGACTATCCCGAGCCCAATGATAAACACTGCAAACGTAGTAATTGCAACCCATTCCATTATAATTCCTCACATCGGTCCCACGCGCCGCGATCCTCTGTCCATAGCGAGCATGGAGGCATCAAAACTTTGTTTTAAGAGTTCAAATTTGATGTCCTGTTTCGCATCGACATGCCAGAGATTTTCAAACTCGTCTGGGTCATTAATGAGGTCGTAGAGTTCACCCGCTTCGTGTCCGTGATAAACTACTAATTTGTAACGTTCAGTTCGGTACATTGTTGCGAAAGTGTGATCCGGCAGGTCTACAGCGTCGTAATACTCGCATCGGACGAAATCGCGGTGATGGTTCGGATCCGTTTCACCGCGGAGAATAGGCAGAAGTGATTTGCCGTGCATCTCCTCGGGGACTGTTAAGCCTGCCAATTCCAAGAGTGTAGGTGCTTTGTCAACGAGTTCGACAAGCGCGTCACTCTTAAGTCCGTTCGCAAACTGCCCCTGCCATGAGAAAATCAGTGGCACCCTGACCAAGCCTTCGTAAAACCTACAACCCTTTTGGATTAGCCCGTGGTCGCCGAGTGTCTCTCCATGGTCACTGGTGAAAATGATGACAGTGTTTTCCCGTTGTCCTGTTTCATCAAGCGTTTCGAGGATCCTACCCAATTGTTCGTCAATCAGTTGGATCATCGCGTAATAGGCGGCTATGAGTGTTTTGGCATCTCTCGCACCGACTGCCTCTGCTTCTTGACGCGGGGTCTGCGGTAAGATTGGACTCCGAATGTCCAGTTCGTCAGGTGTACGTACTTTGGATTGAAAATCGACCGCTTGTAGTCGGGTCTGCTGTTCCAGATCGCTGTTTCGGAAAAGTGGTTCTGGCATTTCTGCCGGATTATATTGTTCTCGGTGTGTTTGTGGTGGATTAAACGGCGGATGCGGATCGTAGATATTGACACTCGCGAGCCATGGGCAATCCCGGTCTTCGAGAATGAACTCAATCGTTTTTTCTGCACACCACGCGGTCTGATGCAACTCCGCTGGCACACCTTCTGGATTCCGGTTCAACTCGCCTAAAATATATCCCTTCGTGCGGACCCAATCAGCATAGTCGTGTCCCTGTTCCCAGTCATCGCGTGGTGCGTGGCTGTATTGCCAGTAACGGTAACCGTCGTTTACGCGCGGTTCCACCCGGCGGTAAGCACTCGCAAGATGAAGTTTACCAATCAGCCCGCAATCATAGCCGATGTCTGCAAGGGTACGCGTTACAAGCGGATACGCCTCTGGAAAAAAGTCATTTCCGTTTCGTATAGCGTGTGTCGCGCTTGGATACATACCTGTAAGAAAGCTCGCTCGACTCGGCGTGCAAATAGGGCTTTGACAATAGGCATGTGTAAATGCAACACCTTCCGCTACTAAATTGTCGATGTTCGGTGTTGACACATACGAATTGCCCAAAGCACCGATAGTGTCGTAACGCTGCTGATCTGTGCAAACCCAGAGTATGTTGGGTGCCTTAACAGCCATAAATCAGCCTCTTCATACCTACTATTTAGTTTTCGCGCTGAATCCAGTCTCTTTAACGATGTCTGCAAGGTCCGCGGCAGTGACGGTGTTCTTCCGGACTTTAATGATGGCTTGGTCGGGAAGAGAAACCTCAACGCTGATAACGCTTTGATGCTGTGTAAGTGCATCCTGCACTTTTGCGACACAAGCCCCTCACGTCATACCTGACACTACGAGAGCGACATCTTCGCTTCCCGCGGGTTCAATCGGGACGGACATAAAGGCGTTCAGTAGTTTACCCGTGGCAGCATCAAATATCCGAATCTTTCCATCAAAACCGCCTGTGGCGAGTTGTGTGCCATTCGGATGGAACGAAACTGCGAAAACACCAACTGCATCGCCTTGCATACTTGCTAAACGCTTTCCGTCTTCTGTGTTGTAAATGCGTGCTTCACCGCCTCCGCTACCAGTCGCAAACCGACTCCCGTCTGCTGAAAACGCAATCCCTTCAATTGTACCCGACTGTGCTTCATACGCTTGGATAAGATTGAAATCTGTATTACCTACATCTCTCCGTATTTCGCGAAAGATTTTGTAGAGACGTGGGATCCGATCTTCGCCAGCACTTAAGACCTGATCTTGGGTCGGGTGCCGTGCGATGGTGTTAATTTCCCCATAACCCTTGTTGCTGGAGTTGATGTCGTCCACGAAAGAGCCTGTGTCTACCTCAACCAATTTGAGGGCGGTATCGCGCCCGCAACTCACGAAGTGGGAGCCATCGGTAGAGAAAATCGTGCCGAAAACCCAGTCGCTGTGATTGTCGAATTTAATCAGTTCTTTCTCGTCCTCAACGGATAACACACGAACTGTTTGATCTGAACATCCGAAAGCGATGCGACTTGCGTCTGGTGAGAAAGAGAGCCCGTACACAGTATCGTAACTGGAACGTATTGCTTTAATAAGCGTATTCGTTGCGGTATCCCATAACTGCACTTCGCCAAATTGTGCAGGGGATCCACCTGCCATGCCTAAGATCTTTCCATCTGCCGTGTACATCAGCGATTCTATGCGATGCGCTTTGCCTACCAGTCTTGCTTTGAGTTCAAAATTCGTTGTGTCGTACAGCAAAATTTCACGGAATCCGGACACCGCGAGTGTGCTGCCATCAGGCGAATATGCCAGGGCAGTAACCACGGGAGGCACGGTGTAAGTTGGATAGTTTCCCTCACCCATATCGTCGACTTCGGCGGGGGTGTCATCGTGTGCACCTTCGAGAATCCAGCGTCGAAATAATTCGACCTCTTCCGCGGAGAGCGGTTCTTGGTTCTGTGGCATTGCCGGTTCGTCGCCGGAGATCAGTTCGATAAGGAGACTTTCATCCGGTTTCCCAGGGACAATTGCATCGCCTGCCATTCCACCTCGTTTGAGATCTGCGTAGGTTGTCACAATCAGGTCGCCGTTCGGATCGCCGGGGTGATGGCATCCTTGACAACTCCGTTTGAGGATCGGGACAATCTCGGAATGGTAGCTGATTGTTGGATCTGTAGCGTGCTGGTCTGCTGTTGCAAACGGGATTAATGCTACAAGACAGAGCAGATACACCCCTAAATAAATCGTAAACCTTGATCGTGATATTTTCATGTTGTTAAAACCCTCTATGAAAAGGTTATCGGGCTTACAAAGCCGTCCTACAATAGCAAGCTGAGCCAAAGATGCTCAGTTGACATACTTTAATTTAATAATTATATCACAATTTTATAATGCAATTCAAGAAAAATATTGTGCCGAACATTTCACATTGACATCTGTCACATAATACGATATACTTCTTTTGCCGAATACAAGGCAATACACGCTTACAAACGCTTAACTATCTTAACTATATTAAGGAGATTTCCTCAATGAAAATTCACTCAGGACACAACCTACAGATTCCCTATGCCGCTGGTCTCGTTTTAGCTTTACTCATCATCGGCTTCACAGGAAACATACAACTCGCAGATGCAGCAGATACCTACGAAATTGATACAGCACATTCAATGATACTTTTCCGAGCAAAACACATGGGGATTACCTACAACTATGGAAGGTTTAATGAATTCACTGGCAAGATTACAATGGACGAGGATGTTTCCAAGAGCATGGTGGAATTCGAGGTAAAGACAGCGAGTGTTGATACTGCTAACGAAAAACGCGACCAACATCTCAGGAGTTCCGACTTCTTCAGCGCAAAGCAATTTCCCGTCATTACCTTCAAAAGCACGAAGGTGAGTATGAAGGAAGGTGAAGAAGACGTGTTGGAAGTCACGGGCGACCTTGAATTGCTCGGTGTTAAGAAATCTATCACTGTGGATGTCGAGATTACTGGAAAAGGCAAAGCAAGAGGTGGAGAATCTCTGATTGGGTTTGAAAGCGTCTTCACGATTAAGCGGAGTGAATTCGGTATGACTTACGGCGCGGGAGCTGTCAGCGATGATATCCGCCTTACTGTTAGTATTGAAGCCAAGGGAGAATAAGAATATCCACTCCGATTTCCTGTGGGTGTGCTCTTCCAGACCATTACCTCCGCAAAATGCACAAATGGACATTCAGCGATGTTAACACTCAAGCAACTTTTCCTCGGTTTATTTTTGCCGGCTGTTGTGAGCGGTGGGGTTCTTATATTCGCGAGATCCCTCTCTTCCAAACAGAACGCAATTAGCTCTGAGAAGAAGGAAAATAGATCTTCAGATTGGCTCATCGCTGTTGCGCTCAGTGTTGGCTACATTGTTGGCTATCTCGGTTTGGAAGGGCTCCCGTCATTTCCGCCCCGTTTGGGAGCGCATTGGCTCTGCTATCTTGCTGTTATCGGACTGATCGTTGGGGGACTTTGGAATTTTTCGTTTTGGGGACGTATAATAACGCAGGTGGCACTTGCTGTTATCATACCGCGTCTTCTCTTAGCGCCAACGTTTAGACATACGTGGGGTCAACTTGAAGGGATTATTTGGTGGGTGTGCCTCGCCGTCGCGATTTTTATTTTTTTGAATCTCGTGCAACAGAGTTTCACGACCCTGATATCAGATGCTTCTGTTTCGTTTGTCTATTTCGGACTCTCTGGAGGGACTGCCCTCATTCTTGCGTTTTCTGGAGCTTTACGGTTGGCGCAACATGGGGGTATTCTCGTAGCACTCTTCGCTGTGAGTTGGGGGATCGCACTCGTTTCACAGCGGCGTTCCGATAACAATCGGTACATCTTTCCACCCAGCGCATCACCCGTCGTGGCACTCCTACTTGCGGGTATCTGGATGAACGGTTATTTTTTTGAAGAAGTCCCGACAGCGAGTGCTATTCTGTTATTAATCTCGCTGCTCTTCGTACATGTCGGACGGATAGAAGTAATTCGGGGACTTGGGACGCGGCGTTCTGCGCTTGTCCAGATAGTAGCGATTGCGTTACCGGTAGTTATCGCAATCGGTATCGCTATTGCACGCTCAGGTCTTTTTGGTGATGGCAGCGGTTATTAATTAACATGAACAAAAGGCTGGAGAAGTCTGTCTAAACACCTAATGTGAATTCTTTTGTAGTCGTGCTAACAAGTTATCAAATATGCCCTGTTTTGGACATAGGCGTTTAAAGTCCGCCCGATTTTGTGCAGTTCTTTCTGGACATCTTGCTGTGGATTCCATTACTGCGGTGTTGTTCGGATTGGCACAGAATTTGCTGCTGGTTGTTTAACTGTAAGAATTTATAGGAAGCCATGGTACGGAAGGGACCCTTTTGCATGCGACAAAAAATCTAAGAGGTTTTCTTGGTTTTTAGAAAGAACAGACAATTGGAGGTAAAAATGAGTTTGACACATAATCTGACCCGTTTTGGCGTAGTTTATCAACCAAAACTTGTTGTTAAATGTTTTGCCATAGCGTTTCTGCTTGGCGTTTTGTTTTTTCTTAACGGCTGCGTCAAGATGGAAGCGACCCGGAAGGCGGATTGGGAATCACATTTCACAGATTTGTACTTCGTCAATCATAAACAAGGATGGATTGTCGGGGAAAAAGGGCTGATTATCCATACGGCGGATGGCGGAAAGACGTGGAAGCAACAAGAAGTTGATACAACAAGCCCAGGATTTCGTCTTCCTGATGCCTCCTTAGACTTCAAAGCGGTCTATTTTACGAACGCGAACTACGGCTGGGCAGTCGGTGATGAAGGGTTAGTCGCAAATACCGACGATGGGGGTAAACATTGGACGCTGCAAAGAAGTGGCACTTCCGCAATGCTCCTTGATGTTTATTTCGCCAATTCAAAAGAGGGTTGGATTGTTGGAGAAGGTTCGGATGTCCTCTATACCGAAAACGGCGGAAAAGAGTGGAAACGTTATGAATACGTCAGCGACTTTATGCTCAACGGGGTCTGGTTCGTTAACGATTCAACAGGATGGGTTGTCGGCACTCACGATAGAATTCTTCATACCAAAACCGGGGGCGAATCGTGGCGAGAGCAGAGCAATCGCTTTGCTGGTGAACGCGACCGGATGATTAACGACAATAAACAGGTCTTCTTCATCAGCGATAATGAAGGCTGGATTGTCGGCAGTGACGGCTCTATCTTCCATACGATGACAGCCGGTGTAAATTGGGAGCGCCAAGACAGCCGCATTCCACTGATTAACGGACACGTCCGAGATACCATCAACAGTATCCATTTCACAGATGAGAATTATGGGGTTGCCGTAGCAGATGTCGGCTTTATTACACGCACCGAAGACGGTGGCGACAACTGGCAATTGATGGAGAGTGGCACGGAGAACAATTTGACCGGAATCCAGTTCACTACGCCTAACGAGGCATGGGCAGTCGGGTGGTACGGCACTATTTTACACACGACAGATGCCGGGGCAACATGGGAAATGACGAGCGGGATTACTGCGAACGATCTGCAAAATGTTCAGTTTACAGATGCCAATCGCGCAATTGCTGTCGGCAGACGCGGCACAATGGCGATGAGCAACGATGGTGGACAAACTTGGAGCGAAATTGAGACTGATATTTGGGATGGCATTTGGAATATCTATTTTGCGACTGACAAGCACGGCTGGGCGGTTGGTGATCGGGGGCTTATTGTCCATACAAACGATGGCGGTGCGAATTGGGAACCTCAGCGTGGTCCTTCCTCCTTCACGCTCCGTGCTGTCCACTTTGTTAGTCCTGAAGTTGGCTGGATCGTCGGTGATCTTGGTAGTATCCTACACACAATTGATGGCGGCAAAACATGGCTTCCACAAACTGCCACAGGCGATTTTCTCTCTTTAATGCTAAAAGGTGTATTTTTCCTTGATGAAAAAAAGGGTTGGGCTATCGGATGGCCAGGTGTTTGTCTCGCAACAGAAGATGGGGGTTTGACGTGGAACCAACAGACTACCGGTACCTTCAATGAACTCTATGCCGTTTACTTCGCAGATGAAAACACAGGCTGGATTGTCGGGCAGTTTGGTGAGATATTATACACGAAAAACGGCGGAAAAAGGTGGAACTTCCAGCGCAGCGGCACACAAGCGAATCTGAATAAACTCTATTTTGCCGATACACAGCACGGATTAATTGTCGGTGATGACGGTGTGATGCTTACTACCGTCAACGGTGGGACGAAATGGGAAATGCAAGAAAGCGGCACGGAAAATGACCTCTACGGACTCGCACTTTCACCCGATGGGGTTGTCGCTGTCGGTAAAGGTGGAATTGCGATGCGCTATTCCGTTGAAGAGGCGGAATTGCCAGCAAAATTGCCGCCTGTTGCTGAAGAGCCAGAGATTGTTACGGCTGAAGAAGAAACCGTTGTTGAACCCGTTGCCTACCATTGGGATATTATCCGTCAGGCAACTTGGCGAACGAATTTTGCCGATACCCATTTCGTAGATGCACAGAACGGATGGGCGGTCGGTTCAGGTGGCGCAATTGCGCATACCACAGATGGTGGCAAGACGTGGCTACCCCAACACAGTGGTGTCAGTGAGGATCTGCGTCAAGTCGAATTTTCTGACGAAAAGCATGGACGCATCCTTGGAGTCAACATCTTGCTTCAGACCGAGAACGGTGGTGAAACGTGGAAGCCAATGCTTCAAGCAACAAAGCAGAACCTGCCACGCGTCAGCACGATGTACTTCCTAAATGCCGAAGAGGGATGGCTCGGTGCAAGGATTGGACAGACCTTACATACGACCGATAGCGGCAAGACATGGAAGGTCCAAAAGACTGGAACGACGACAGCAAACATCACGGATCTCCACTTCATCAATAGTCAGGTGGGATGGGCGGTCACCCCTCAACGTCGGGACGGTGGATTCATCCTTCACACTGTTGATGGTGGCGATTACTGGAAAATTCAGGCGAAGACAAATCAACCCGGCATCGCTGTCCACTTCGCTGACGAAAATCGAGGTTGGGTGATTCTTGGCAATGGTAACTCTTTGTTGACTGAGGACGGTGGTGAAACATGGAGATTACAGACCACGACACAGAGCACGCGCGGCTTACAACGCATTACTTTCCGTTCGCATACCAATGCTTGGGGGCTCGGTGGCGGCGGTGCTTATGTCACCGAGGATCAGGGGTTGAGCTGGAAAGCGATTGCTGTTGATACGGGAGATGATGCAGACGATGATATGGTCGCCATGGGAGAATTCAACCCGTTTTTACTCGAAGAATCCGAGCCAAAGATGGAAGAAACAGAAGAAGAGGCGGAGGAAGATGAGGCAGAAGGACCGACGTTAACATACGACGAGACCCCGGAGGAAATACAAAATCGGCTGCGAGCGCAGAGGCAACGTCCCGGACGTTTTGCTCCTGAAGGTGAACTTCCGCCTAACGCCGAGCGCGAGACCCCTCCAACAGCACAGAGGCAGCAACAACCACCTCCGCCGCCAGAACCTGAAGGACGCCGCAGACGCGGGGCACGCCGAATCGCCAGTGTATACTTCTTGGACGCACAACACGCATGGGCTGTCGGAAGTGGCGGCAGTATCTACCACACCGCAGACAGTGGGAAGACATGGGAACGTCAACTCGGTGAACAGCAGCGCAATGACTTCCGAGAAGTCCTCTTCTACGATGACAAGAACGGTTGGATCGCAGGAGACGGTGGTGTTTTATTGGAAACCCAAGATGGTGGACAGACATGGGAGACACTCCGAAGCCGAACACGCCAGCGCCTCATTGGTGTACATTTCACCAGTCTTGAACCGAAATGGGGGTGGGCAATGCAACGCGATGGAACTGTCCTCTATACGACAGATGGCGTGACTTGGACTGCCGGGGATACGCCTGAGCAACCGCCTTTCATGGAAGGCGATCCACCCGGGACATTCTCGCTGAACGATGTTGCCTTTGGTAAATTCTCCGAAGGCTGGGCAGTCGGTAGACTTGGATACATCATACATAACAAGGATGGCGGTCCCACGTGGACACCTCAGCGCACGACTGCAAACGACACACTTATGGATGTGGATATGAAATTCGCGCCCCTCGGTTGGGCAGTCGGACAAGGTGGGGTAACCCAACGCACCATAAACGGTGGTGAGTATTGGCGGATGCACGAAACCAAGTCAACTTACGATCTCTATGCCGTATCGTTTATCGCCAAACGGACAGGATGGGCGGCTGGTGAAGGTGGTATCGTCCTGAAGACAACCGATGGTGGTTTTACATGGCAACCTACAATGACTGGGGTTACCAAGAATCTACACGGCATTGTCGCACTTTCAGATCAGGACATCTACGCCGTCGGTGAAGAAGGAACGATTATTCGTTCAACCGATGGTGGTGAAACGTGGGAGCAGGAGCACACCGATATCGACAACAACCTCTATGTCATTACCCGTTCCAAGGATGGTAAGGCGTTGTGGGTTGTTGGACAGTGGGGGGTTGTCCTCCGCCGGAAGTTAGAGACCCCCGTGCGGATGTCAATGAGATAGGTTGTGAGATTAGAAGGTGAATGGGCGGGGTTTTCGTCCCCGCCTATGTTCGTGGGCGAGCACCGCCGAATCGTAAAAACTTGACGTAGCCAGTAAGATATGCTATACTCTATGCAGAATGAACAATTTCGACTTCATTGACCTTTTTGCTGGAAAAGGAATCTGAGAAAGATGTTCTCGTGTCTGTTCTGAAGCAATTTGGTAGTGCCAGTCGAATTCAAAGTGTAATAACCGAGGATGAGCTTGATGAATGGTATGAAAAAGCCTTGCGTGGACAGTCGTCTGAGTTAATTGGTGATAAGATATTACAACAACTCGCAAACGAGATAAGGGTTGAGTTTCCTTCAACCACCTCGGAATTTGATGATTTCTTCGATACGCGTGGCTATCATCATCTCGCGTCTGTTGATTTTTGGCAAGTTTAGGTTCCTTAAAAGATAAACAAAAACGTAGCTTGGAACGTAGTGGAAAGCGGATCTATAGAGAGGTCGTTGTTCATTCAATTCACCTGACCGAACCGCAAGGTAAAATTAAAAAATGAAATCAAAATCCAGCAAAGCATTGCTCGTCTCTGTCCTATTGCACGTCGGTGTTGGGGTACTCGGACTTTTCTTTTGGTTTAGCACCAATCCGCAGCGAAATGCTGACGCTATCAACGCCCTGTTTGTCATCGAAGAAAAGCCGAAGGTCAGACGCGTGACACCTCCGAAACGCACACGAGTCAGGCACAGAAGAACGCGTGATGTCAGTCAGCCGCGACTGAAAGTCCTCACGAGCAATCAACCTGCCAGCACCCGAGGGGTCGTCTCCGCAGCGGAACCCGCCCCTTTTCAACCGTTCGACACCAAAGACGTAGGCGAACCTGTGGGACCCACCGCGACCAATATCGAATTTGACGATACCCCACGTGTGCAAAGGGTGATCGAACGTCCATTCAAAAAAGAAAAAAAAGCCAAAACACGTTTCAAAAGTCGGTTAGTGAGATTCATCGAGGCACAGGAGGGACCGCAGCGCATCGTCTACTGCATCGATCTGTCTACGAGTATGCAAAACCTCCCGCCCCACAAACTCAAGCGAATTATAGACCTTATGCGGAATTCGCTGACGTTCCTTGAACCACACGATAGCTTCAACATCATGGCGTTTAGCACGGAACTCATCGTCTACCGAGAAGGCTTTGTCCCTGTAACAGAGCAAACGGTTGCCGCATCGTCAAACTACCTCGCTGACATCCAATCCCAAATTCACACAAAAGGGACCGACCACGATATGCTATCGGCGTTGACCGAAATTTCCAAAACGGTGCCTACCCTCGTTGTTCTCTTTAGCGACGGCATTCCTACCACGATTGCGGGACCGGATCTCACGCTCGTGGGTGAACACGCCGCAGGCAACGGTCGCATCTTCGCGATGGGAGTCGGAATGGCACCTAATTTTCCGGGGGCTGTGATGTTGAGACGACTCGCTACCGTCAGTGAAGGAGATTTGTGGCTCGTTGATAGAGGTAGAAGTAGGTAGGAAAAATTAGCCTCAAAAACGGTAGCCCGTAACGAAGTGGAGGACGGCTCTTGAGCGAAAACCGTCAAAGCACAAACCACGTCCTACCTCCGCAAGGTAAAATTAAAAATCGTGCTGAAGAGATTGCCGAAGGGCTCTACCCACATCAAATAGAAGGTATCGCCTTTCTGCTCGGCCGCCGCCGTGCCCTTCTCGCTGACGATATGGGGCTTGGCAAAACCCGACAATCCATTATCGCAATGGTTGAGGCAGAAGCAGAAGGTCCCTACCTTGTGATTTGCCCCGCCTCTGTCAAACGGAATTGGGCACGTGAAATCGAACTTGTACTCCCCACAGCCGAACCTGTCATCGTCGGTCCCGGTCCCCTCCCTTCGACCACCCATATTGTTGAAGGGCAGGATTGGGTTATCATCAACTATGAGATTCTCGGTAAACACCTTAAAAGGCTTCTCGAGTTTGAATGGAAAGGTGTTGTTTTTGACGAAGCGCATTACTTGAAAAATCACCAGAGTCAACGCAGTCGGAACGCCACCAAACTCGTGAAAGCGATTCAACACCAACCGATAGTCCACGCGTTAACGGGGACTCCAATGACGAATCGTCCTCGTGACCTTTTCCCAATTTTACGGTTGGTGGACCATCCTCTCGGTAAGAGTTTCCTCAGTTTCGCCAAACGGTATTGTGATGCCTATCAGGGAGACTTTGGATTGGTAGCAGATGGCGCAAGCAACATTGAGGAATTGGCAGTTCAACTACACGGAGTGATGCTGCGGCGCACCAAAAATGAGGTGTTGGATCTTCCACCCAAAGTCCGAACATGGTTGGACGTTGAACTGCACCCTTATGCAATACAGCACTTCAATAATGCTGTCCGTGAATTCCTAACAAAGTTTGACGTTCCTGAATCCATTGATACGATTGAAGATGAATCGGAAAATTCGGAACGGCGACAAGCGGTGGGTAGGTTAACGACAGCGCGTCGCAAACTCGCTTTCGCCAAGTGCCGACATACTATCAAGTTTGTCGAAAACGCTTTGGAACAGGGTGAGAAGGTTATTCTTTTCACTGCGTTTCTCAATACACTGGAACGTTTCCGCAAACATTTCGGTGACCGAGCGGTTTTCGTCTCTGGGGAAGTTCCTACCGAGGAGCGGCAGGACCGAGTAGATCAGTTTCAGAACGATGAAAACGTTAAACTTTTCATCGCCAATATGCACGTCGCCGGCGTGGGAATCAATCTGACGGCTGGTCGGCAAGTGGTCTTCAACGACTTAGATTGGGTGCCAGCGAATCATTGGCAGGCGGAGGATCGCGCCTATCGCATTGGACAGACGGGGACTGTTAACGTCACCTATATGATCGCGCGCGGCACGGTAGACGAATTCGTCAAGACTGTGTTGGAAACTAAAGCCGCGTTGATGGATGCCCTCGTTGAAGGCACATTGTTGATACCCAGTGAGGAGGGTACACTCCAACCCGATGTGCTCAGCGAACTCAAGCGGATGATGAATGCGCTCTCTGTACATACCGCTGAGGTCGAAGAACCGCAATTGCTTGATGTACTCCAACAAGCGAGCGATGCCTACCTTGAAGAGAACGCGTCCCATCTCGAAGAAGCGACCCGGGCGCAACTGCGTCCGTATTCCGAAGAAGCCATCCGCACCTTAGCACAAGTTCTCGCCGGTCCCGAGCGGACTGTCTATCACGCCGAGAGTTCATCGCAAAAGGGAAAGTTTTATACCCTGGAGGTTATCGGTGTAGATGTAACGTGTGATTGTCCTGGCTTCACGCACCGCGGTAGTTGCCGACACGTCCGTCCGCTGAAATCTGCCCTCGTTGCAGGAAAGCCGTTGCCAAAAGGATATAAGAAAGTCTCTTGTGATTAGGCACTTGTTTTCTCACCAGTAAATGTGCATGCCTACTTCTGTGGTAGAGCATACACACCCCACCGAACCTTTACGATTTCACCGGCATCTACGAGGCGCTTGAGCTCATTTTTTATCGCTTTTGGATGCCCTTCAATGGCTCCAACGAATTCGGCTGTTCTTTTTTCGCTGTCGGCAGATAGAAGCGTGAGGATTTGCTCGCGGAACGGGACACGTAAGGTTTTTCCACCCCTAAGCCTTTGTAGCACACGATTTGCCTGTCTTGAGGAACATCCTAAAACCTGCTCCACTTTTTCCCTGCTGGATTCGGCGGTTAGATTGTCACGTTCTGTGTCAAAACGCTGGCGTGTGGCAATCACCTCGGGCAGTTTGTCTAACCCACCGGCAACCTCAAAATCTTCCCAGTCAAAAAGAAGGGTTTCAGGTCTATCGGTGATGTCGGGAAGTGCCAAACTGGAGATTAATACAACTTTCTTGCCCGACCAACGATTCAACCCCACACGCCGGATGATCCTCGTGAGTTCGAGAACAACAGCTTGTTCATAAACGCTTTGGATCCGCTCATCCTTATAACGGAGAGCATCCGTTTCTTCTTCCTCATAAGAGAGCGGTTCCTTGTCGTTTCCAAATAATATCTGTGCGCTTCGCCAAATGAGATTCGGGTTCCGTTGTGGCGTGCCGACTATCCAAATGACTTGTGCTTCTTTAAAGTCAGCATGCAGTCCTTTCACTTTCCCGAAATCGGTCACAAAACAGACATTTTCTTTTTCTGCGATATCTTCCAATCGCGCCGCAATTGACTTGTAGGTGATGATCGCGTGCTTAACGCTCGAATCCCGCTCAATTTCTGCGCGGATACCAGCAAAAAAGCGCTGTCCTATTTTAGAGATACCGATAACATCCCGGTTGCTGTTGTAGTTTAAAATTGTTTGTCGTGGATAGACCCCTGTACGAATCTGAAAAACTCGGTTGCCGGCAACCCAAACTGGTGGCCGGGTGCGTACGACTTCGATTTCTTCATCTGAGAATGCTCTGCGAAGATCCCGTTCACAGAGAGCCACCGACGTTAGTAGAAGACGTTTGACGCGCGGATGTAACACCGGTGGTATCCAGAACCTCAGAACTTTGCCATTCCACCGTATCGGTGCGTCAGCATCCCGTGTGTAATACGTGAAGAAACGCTTGAGTTGGTGCCAATACGTCCACTGTGGATTCTTACCTTCTGCATTAACCTCGCGCATCTGTTTTACGAGTTCTGCTTCCTGCCATTCAAATACCTGGATTGCCGTACGGATCCGTTTAACGGAGTCAGCATGGGGTTTATCCTTGATTTCTACTGCATGCAGTAAGGTTTTGGCGAAGTTCCCTAAAGCACTCCCGTTCCAGTTTACACTCCACGTTTCTAATACGTTTTTAGATATTTTACATTCGGGAAAGAGTCTATGGGCTTTCGTCCTTGGGACGATACAAAGTTGCTCTGTATCATCTATCTTTTCAAGCAATTCTTCCACGACTTCCGAATGTTGTGGATCAAAAAACAGTTGACGGGTCGCTGATATCTCTATCTTCTCGCTTGGCAAATTTTGCGCTCGGAAGCGTTGTTCTGTTTTTTCTGCCAGCCTGGCGGTTGGTAAGTTTAAACAGGTTACGCCGCCATTGCGGATATAGAATTCGACGCCATAGTTTTGCTGTGTTTCTGTCTGGGTAACAAGCCCGAGAATGCGCGAATTTCCATCGAAAACACGCTCTGTCTGAGCGACCTTCGTTTCAAAGGTTTCATAAACTTCATTGGGATGTTCAGGTTTCTGCAGCACCGGAGGCGGACGTTTTATCGCAAGTGGGCTAAGTCTTCCTGCCCGCACAGCATTCACCTCATCGGAGACAGACAATCCCATAGCAGGTATTGGTCGTAGAATGCCTGTATCCTCCCAGATGTCTGTGATTGGCGTTGATGTTGTAGGCAGCTCGGCATCAGGTGTAGAGGCGCGTACCCATACGATGCCGTCGCTTTCCCATAGCGATATATGTTCGTTACCAATAGCGCCATCAGCGGATGTCCAGTAATGGTACCCGTTCTCTTGTCGGACATAAGAAAAACCGTGCTTCAAAAACGCCGCTTTTGCGAGATCAAGATTATGTGAACCCAGAGATGCTGGTGCGGTTGCGATGTTCCGCTCCTGTTCTACGTTTTTAGTAACTGCTATTAAGCTCTCGTCTTCAAGAAAGACAGGTTCGTGGAGTTCAGCGCGAAGCGCATCAATAGGCGCAAAGAGTACCTCTTTGGCGATAATAGGTGGATCCAGCAGATTTCCAAGCAAAATCTCATAGCGCGCGTCCCAGCGACTGTAACCCTCTTCCCCAAGAACTTCAAGATATACGTCGCGTTGGTCTGATGTTTCTGAAATAGGTGTATGCTTATAGATATATAATCTCTCTTGCTCGGTATTTGGGTGCAGATAATCCGGCACTCTACAAGAAAAACGTAGCCCACCCGATTTTGACATCGTCAACAGTGGGTTCGCAACGGTGTCAACAAGTGCCTCAATACACGCAAAAACCGCATCGGGAGCGGCACAAATCGCTTCATATTTAAAATAAATGTCGTGCCATAGCGCGCCGTCGCGTTCTGAGGGGATACCTGTGTACATTTGAAGTCCCCATGAGGCATACCATCGTCTTATACCCCAATTTTGTAGACTTTGACGTTTCAAGAACCGTTCACCGCCAAAATCCCTCGGACCGCGGTCATACCCGGGGCCGCGTCCTATTGGCATAAAGGAGATGTCTACCTGCTCCATGTCAGCAAGCAGCACAGGATATCTCTGCGCGCAATAAACCGTAACCTGATAAGAATGACTTTTATTGTATAAGGCAGGTGTTACCACTGTTCTCCGCTGCCGCAACGGTTTTTCGTGCCGTTGGTGGCAACGTTCAATGAGATCTTCCAAAGAATTCATTGTCATTAGCGTGTTCCCTCAGTTAAAGCAAAGAGTTTTATCCTCTGCAAAGGGCAGATTATGGGGTCAATAGGAATTTCTCACACAAGCGAATTTTATATGCGCTCTTTCAAGTGTTGACACTGAACCCTATGAATCCGTTTGCCTTCTGTGATCAAAGATGGTTGAACAAAATAATTATAAACAGTATAGGACTTACGCATGCTACTCTTTTGTAGCATAAACTTTTAGTTTGTGTCAGTTTGGGTCAGCGGTGTTGGCATTTTTTACCAGACGTCTCATCTAATAGAACGTGCTGCGGCAAAACTGCGTAAGTCCTGAATTATATTTCTACAGTCAACCTCTCTTGTTCACGCAAGTACAAAAAGCAGATATAAGGTTTAGGTTACTGCCTGTCTGGGCTTTCTAATGAAAGGTAAAATAACATTATTACAAAGTTAACATTATATAGTATCACATATCTACTTCTTAATCCAATTTATTTTTAATTTAATGCACATAAAGTCAATGCAGGCAAGGATTTTTGGGGGAAAACCGTATTGAGATATTATTAAGTAATTTCACTATGAGTTATATTCTATGAACTTAGCACGGTTTTTCGTAGTTTAATTAGCGTCCTCTTATTACCTATAGAATGTGACTTAAAATTAAAAAATTTAATGGATTTCCACATGACATATCACGCCTATAAATTATGACTTCGACCTAAGGATTTAGGGGATTTCCACATGACATATCACGCCTATCGCGGAGTTAATGATGGTGAGTTTTCGTACCCCGAAGAAAGTGCTATGTGTGACGAAACGATAGAATGATTCTAACGAAGATTAAGTGTTTATATAATCACCCAAACCAACCCGTCACAACGGTGACATGGTTTGACGCGACTGCCTACTGTGAATGGGTCGGCAAACGATTACCGACGGAGGCGGAATGGGAGAAAGTCGCACGCGGTGGTTTGGAGGGCACGCGCTATCCGTGGGGCGATGCCGAACCCGATAACACGAAAGCTAACTTTGCTGACAGGCAAACGGAATTTGAATGGCGGAGTGCAGATGTAAACGACGGATTCCTTTTTACCGCACCTGTTGGAACCTTTCCTCCCAACGGGTATGGTTTGTTTGATATGGCGGGGAATGTCTGGGAATGGTGTGCGGATTGGTACAGTCCAACCTACTACAGCGATGTACAAGGTACGGAGAGTCCATCTCGGAATCCGAAGGGACCTGACACCGGTGAACGCCGCGTCTTACGTGGCGGAACGTGGTACCGTGCTGCACATACCATCCGCAATGCCGAACGCATTAGCGATTTCCCGGACAGTAGCCTAAACGTTGTCGGTTTCCGATGCGCGATGGATGCCCCGTAGAGATACGCACTATACACGTTTGCAACGTGTGCCTGATCCGAAGAGTTATCTTAGGGTAGGAGCGATCTCCGAATCGCGATTCTTTTCAAGGGAATAGTCGGTTTTGGAATCCCAATGCTTTAGCTTTGGGAGGAAAAACCGCTCTCGTATGTGAGTCCATAGCGTTTTTTTGAAAAAACACTTGACATTTTTAGCAAATTATGGTTTAATAGATGTATCGTGTTGGCAGACATTTCCAGCGTTACCGCTTGGTAACGTGTCTGCCTCCCACTGGAAACGGGATAAAAGCACGATACACGATAAACCATGAGATTAACCTTTAAGTATCCTGTGTATCCGACCCAGAAAGAAGAAAGAATATTAGAAAAGTGGTTGGCACACCTTTGCGACCTTCAGAACTCGGCTCGCCACGATAGACTCGTTGCGTATGAGACCGAAGGTGCTTTTGTGTCGCTCTCTGACCAGCAAACCCTTCTCAGGGTCGCGCGCGAGACGTATAACGACTTCCGTGAAGTTCCCCAAGATTTTCAAAACCATGCGCTCCGCAGAAACGACAAAGCGTTTACGGCTTTCCGTAAACGTTGTAAAGAGGGTGCAGCGAAAAAAGGTTACCCTCGCTATAAAAAGCGTGTGCGTTCTCTCACATGGAGTCTTCGCAAATATACCAAAGTCGTTGGTAAAAAGACCAAAGACGCTGAAAAACAGACGATACGCGTTCGTGAGAATCCAATCATAGAAACCGAGTTTAGGCACAATCGCTTGAAAGTGCCAAAGTTAGGCGAAGTCAAGATACGCATGCACCGACCCCTTCAAGGCGACCCCAAAGAAGTTACGATCGTCAAGAAAGCCTCGGGGTGGTATGCCCATATCTCCTGTGAGATACCCGATACACCGAAAGTTGAACCGACTGCCGCTGTTGCAGTTGACGTTGGCACGACACACTACCTGACGACCTCTGAAGGCGAAACAGAGGACAACCCGCGCTGGTATCGTCAAGCAGAAGGCTTACTCCGAAAACACTCGAAAGACCTTTCGCGTAAGAAAAAGGGTAGCCACCGTAGAAAGAAACAACACCACAAACTCGCTTTACACCATGAACGGACGACAAACAGACGTAAAGACTTTATCGGCAAACTCGTTTACAAACTCTACCACCATCAGAAAAACAATGTGTTAGTGGCAGAGGGTTTAGGCGTATCGAATATGATTCAGAACAAACACCTCAGCAAGAGCATTGCCGATGCGTCTTGGAGCACCTTCTTTGAGTGGTGTGCGAGTATAGCCGAAAGAGACGGCTTGCACTTCCACCAAGTTGATCCCAAGAATACCTCGCAAACCTGCTCCGCTTGCGGTCAGAAATCGGAAAAGAAACTCTCTCTTGCGATACGGACCTTTGATTGTCAGTTTTGTGGACACTCTATGGACCGCGACCACAACGCTGCAATAAACATACTCTTACGGGCGGCTTGCGCCCATCGTGGAGAGCGTTGGGTTACCAACCTCACTGAAACGAGAAACTTATCGGTAGACCGATAGGCTTGTTTTTCTTAACAAGCCCAAGTCTTTAGGCTTGGGTACATTGACAAAGAGTGTCGCCATCAAATGCCTCCATACTGTATAAATTTTACGAGTGTCCACTTTAAAGCATGCTTACTGCTTTAAAGTATAGCACGCCCTATTTTAGTTTTCAACCTGCCCACCCGAAATTTTATAGGGCTATTTATGGTAGATTTTACAATTGCCCGTACAGTAGAAGTAGAAAGGGGTGAGGTTAGAAAACCTCGCCAGCGAGGGAAGGTATTTGTTAGATTCCCTGTCCTGAGAGGTCTACGTATTTCTTAAATTTTTCAGAGTTTTCCATAGTCCTATAAAGAAAAGTCGCCACGCAATCAAGAGGATGCCCATAATCCTGAAAATCCTGATTCAGACAATTAGCAACTGGGGCCTCTGATTTTTCTACTTGACATCTATCTGAAAATCCCTTAAAATTCAAAAAAGGTGCGCAGCCCGAAACGAAATGGAAGGGTTTGCTTGGGGTTTTTGATAGGGCGTTTCCCTTTCTTCAATTTCTTCAACTCCGCATCAGATACCGTGAAATCCCAAATCCGCGTTGTTTAACCGCAAGGAAAATTAAAAAAATGCCACAAAGTGATACAAATCAACCGAATGTTATCGTCTTTTTCACCGACCAGCAGCGGTGGGACACCTCCGGCTTGCACGGCAACCCACTTGACTTAATGCCCAACTTCGACCGGATGGCACAACGCGGGACACATGTCCACCGATCCTTTACGTGCCAACCCGTCTGTGGACCTGCCCGCTCATGTCTACAAACGGGGTTATACGCAACTCGCACCGGATGCTTCCGAAACGGCATCCCACTGTCGCCCAATCTCAAGACCCTCGCGCACCACTTCGATGAGGCTGGCTACGCCACAGGATACATCGGCAAGTGGCATCTCTATAGTGGCGGCACCGGTCCGGGACCTGTACCCGCTGAGCATCGCGGCGGGTATGACTACTGGTTAGCGTCCAACACCCTTGAATTCACTTCTGATGCGTATCAAACAACACTTTACGATAACGACAATAAACCCGTAGACCTCCCCGGTTATCGTGTTGATGCGCTCACTGATGCGGTGATACGTTACGTTGATCGGCATAAAACGGGTTCTCCTTTTTATCTCTTTACGTCATACATTGAGCCGCACCACCAAAACCATCTGGACGATTACCCACCGCCGGATGGGTATAGGGAACGGTACGCTGGGAAATGGATACCGCCAGATCTCGCTGCGCTCGGTGGTTCGACGCATCAGCATTTAGGTGGCTACTACGGTATGGTGAAAAGACTGGATGAAGCACTCGGCAGACTTCTGGATGCTCTCAAGAGCCTCCACCTGCTTGATAACACTGTCATTCTTTTTACTTCTGACCATGGTTGTCATTTCAAAACCCGCAACGGTGAATATAAACGCTCATGCCACGAGAGTTCCATCCGTGTCCCGACGGCGTTTCATGGACCCGGATTCATCGGTGGCGGGCAGATCCAAGAACTTGTGAGCCTTGTAGATCTTCCACCGACACTTCTCGATGCCGCAGGCTTGGAAGTGCCGGGTGAAATGCAAGGTAAATCCGTTTTGCCACTGCTACGTGGGGAAATGGATGACTGGCAAGAGGAGGTTTTCGTTCAGATCAGCGAGGCGCAAGTCGGACGTGCCGTCCGGACGCAACGCTGGAAATATGGCGTGGATGCCCCGCATAAAAATGGTGGTGGAGATGCCGGATCCGACCGGTATGTTGAGCAGTATCTCTATGATCTTCAAGCCGATCCCTACGAGTTACGGAACCTTGTCGGATTGCAATCGCACGAAGGTGTCACAGCGGTGATGCGGGAGCGACTCATTCGCCGGATGTTAGAGGCAGGTGAAGAGGCACCCACAATCGAACCAGCACCCACACAGAGAAGTGGGCAACGCAGCGTTTCCGAAGCAGAAGCAAGAAGTTAACTAAGAAAGGTGGTCAAAGGACCGTAATTAAAAATATGAAGATTACAGATGTCAAAACCCTTGTCATGGGAACCAGTTGGCGTAACCTAACGTTCGTGAAAGTTGAAACCGACGAAGGCTTAACCGGGGTCAGTGAAGTACGGATGAACAACCGTACGGACGCACTCGTTGCCTATATTGATGGCGCGAAACGCCGGCATGTCATTGGAAGTGATCCGTTCAACACCGAGGACCTCTACCAACGACTGTTCCGCGACGATTATGGCCGCGCCGGTGAAATCGTCGCAACTGGTATCAGTGTTATTGAAATTGCATGCTGGGATATTGTTGGTAAAGCACTAAACCAGCCCGTCTACCGCTTACTCGGCGGAGCCTGCCGCGATAAAATCAAAGCGTATGCCAACGGTTGGTATCGTGTTGAACGTTCGCCGGAAGAATTTCACGCCGCCGCCAAACGGGTCCTTGAAAAAGGCTATCGGGCACTCAAGTTTGACCCGTTCGGTGCTGGCTATTATGAGCTCTCTTATGAGGAGAAGTTAAAATCTGTTGGACTCGTTGAAGCGGTGCGTGATGCCGTCGGACCTGATGTCGAAATTCTTGTTGAGATGCACGGTCGGTTTAGCCCGTATATGGCAATCGAAATTTCTGCGGAATTGGAGAAATTCCAACCGAGTTGGGTTGAGGAACCTGTGCCGCCGGACAACATCGCGGCACTCGCAAAAGCCGCTGAAAAAATTAATCTCCCTGTTGCTACAGGTGAGCGACTCCACAACAAATATGAATACCGAGAATTGATTAACTTACAAGCAGCGGACATCCTACAGCCTGACATTACTCAGACAGGCGGATTCTTGGAAACCAAAAAGATCGCCGCGATGGGTGATATGTGTTATATGACGGTAGCACCGCATAACGTCGGTGGACCTGTCTCCACAGCAACTGCTTTACACTTCGCTGCTGGCACGACTAACTTCAAAATTCAGGAACATTTCAACGATTTCTCTGAAGCATGGGTTAAAGAGGCTGCCACGGGGTGTCCCGAAGTCATTGACGGCTATTTTAGTCTGCCCAATGGACCTGGACTCGGTATGGAATTGAATGAAGATCTCATCGCTGAACATCCATATCGTGAAGGTTCATTCAACCTCTTTGAAGACGACTGGCACAAACGCGAATATTAATAAGGAGCCTATTCACAAACCGATGAGTTTTCACTACAAAAACGGGTACCTCTACTGCGAAAAATTGAGGGTTAAAGACATTCAAGAGCAGGTACCCTACAGTCCATTTTACCTCTACAGCCTCGCGCAATTGGAGGCAAACTACACGGCATATCAGAAGGCACTTGACGGGATCGATTCAATCATCGGCTATGCGATTAAGGCAAATAACAATCTTACCCTACTCAAACGCCTCAGTGCGCTTGGTAGCGGGGCAGTCCTTGTTAGCGGAAACGAATTGCAGATGTCGCTCGCGGCAGGGTTCGATCTGAAGCGGACGATCCTGAATGGCAACGGAAAAACGCTTGAAGAACTCAAACTCGCTGTTGAACACGGAGTGCTGATTAACATCGACAGCGAATTCGATTTAGCGCACATTCAGCAGACGGCAAAAGACCTCAACGAACCTGCCAATGTCCTAATCCGCATCAACCCCGATGTGGATCCACAGGTACATCCATACGTCTCTACCGGCATGAAAAATTCTAAGTTCGGTATCCGTAATGAGCGGCTTGATTGGTTTTTAAGCGAAATTCGTGAGGATCCATTATTAAATTTAGTAGGTGTCCACTGCCACTTAGGGTCAACGATTAAGAAGGTGCGGATCTTCCGAGACGCTACTGAAATTATGCTCGCTTTCATACGTGGGATTCAAGCGGAGGGGTTTTCGCCGCGTTATCTCAATATTGGCGGTGGCCTGGGAATCGATTATGAACGCACGGGTGAGGAGATTCCGACACCGTCCGACCTCATTGATTCCATCCGTGACCTGCTACCTAAGGAAATTACGCTCATTATTGAACCCGGTCGTTCTCTCGTGGGCAACACTTCTGTCTTTGTCAATCGTGTTACCGGTGTGAAGACCAACGGGAGCAAGCATTTCATCGTCACCGATGGTAGTATGTCAGAACTGATCCGCCCGAGTCTCTACGATGCCTATCAGCATATTCAGTTTATCGAACCGATGGATGGCACGGTTGAAACGTATGATATCGTCGGTCCCGTCTGCGAATCCGCAGATTTTCTCGGCAAAGCGCGGGCACTTCCTACACCTCATGAAGGTGCCGGACTTGTCGTTTGCGACGCGGGTGCTTATTGTCACGCCATGAGTTCCAACTACAATCTAAAGATGCGTCCGCCGGAATATCTCGTTGATGGCGATAACGTTACCTGTATCCGCCGGGTTGAGACACTTGACGATTACATGCGTCTTTTCGATGTTTTTTAACTATTATAGGACTTACGCATTCCGCCTTAAAGTCCCCCTGATAAGGGGGATTTACGGGGTTAAATACAACAAAATAACGCTTTTTCAGCGAAATATACCGTTTTTCTGTTTAATCTGCGTAAGTCCTGTATTATAGTAAAGCCCGAAAATATGTAGACATCTCAGGAGGTACCAACCCTACCCACCGCTGGCGAGGTGTTTTGCTTGGGGTTTTGCTTGGGCGTTCCCTCTCGCCACTGTCAATTTCCAAGTAATTGTGGGCTTACTATAAGTTTCTGTCCTGCTTTCCAAATGTAAAGCATTCTGCGCAGGTTTCCTATAAAGGAACCTGCGGGACAATGCGAAGCAAGATTATGCCATTTAAGGAAACCTAATTTCATTTCAAGCAGGTTTTTGGTTCTGGTTTTCCGTTCCTTATAATTAAAAAATTGGACAGGCACCAAGTCTGTCCAATGTCGCTACAACCGCGCTTCTAAGAACGCAATCCCGGTTTCCAAATCAATCTCATGTTCACCCTGAAAGTGATCCAGGACTAACTGGTCGCGTTGCCCTGATGCTGTATAAATGTTCTCGAGTTGTCCAAACGCCGCCAAAGCATCTGACTCGATAAAACACATATCGTCTGAACCGATCTGCACCATACACGCTCGCGGGGCAATGAGTCCCGCTACGTCAGCGATGTCCCCTGCTTTCCGAAGCCCGAACATAAACTGCGAACCGCAGGTATTCCCGCGCCCTCTGTCATTTAGCGCATCTGTCAATGTGCTGAGGTAACAGACAATAACTGCAGCCTTTACCCGCTGGTCCAGGGCGGAAATATAGGTCGTCATCGTGCCACCGAACGAACAGCCCATGCAGCCTAAACGACGCTCGTCAACTTCTGGGAGCGACTGGAGATAGTCCAAACATCGCTGTCCGTCTGAAATATTCAGTTGCATCAGTTGATAACCGAAGTACCCGTATGCGAGATAAGCAACGTTGCATCCATCGCGACTGGGACGGCGTACCCACTCGTCTCTGTCCTTTCGTTCACCGAAGCACCGCCAGTCAGGTGCTAATGTAACAAAACCACGCCTCGCCAGTTCCACGGCGTACTGTTTCTGATAGTCCTCCACAATCCCGACTGCCCCGTCTTTGCCGACTCCGTGGCCGTGTGCACATAATACTGCAGGTGCTGGATTCTTCACGCTTGCATTTTCTGGGATTAAGACATACGCTGGAATTGAAGAAAATGGGTCTGGGTTAAAGATTATCTTTCTCTGTGTGTAGCCATCCTGTTTTATTTCCTCTAAGGTTTCGACTTCCAATGGCAATGCTTTCGGCGAAGGTCCCAGGTCTTTGACGAGGTTGCGCCGGAATCTTCTTCTCCATTCTTGCCACTCCGTTTTTGTCACCCCATTGAAATGGAGGGGCGGCGTTGCTTTCAGAAGTTGTTCAACGCCTTGCTCTGCAGTCAAAAAACGCTGTGCTGCCATACTTGTGTCTCCTGTTGATAATAACCTAAGTCCCTATTACGCGTTCTACTTGTTTTCTGCTTCATAATGTATACCGCAAATTTAAGAAAAAATCAACTGTTATTTCTTTTCTCAATTTCCGTTGACTCTCACAAAATTCTGTGATATAGTAATCTCATGAACGACACATTGCTCAGCGTACAGAACCTCAAAACCTATTTTCGCACGCCCGAAGGACTTGCCCGTGCCGTTGACGGCATCTCTTTTGATATCAAACCGAACGAGATTTTCGCGCTCGTCGGGGAGTCCGGTTGTGGTAAAAGCGTCACTGCGCTCTCTATAATTCAGCTTATCGCGCAACCTGTTGGGTTCATCGCCGACGGTGCTATCTATTATAAAGGGCAGGACATCACACGCTTGTCTGAAGTTGAGAAACGGAAGATCCAAGGCGACGACATCGCCATGATATTCCAAGAACCAATGACCAGTCTCAATCCTGTTTTCACCATCGGCGACCAGATTTCAGAGGCAATCCGAGAGCATCAAAACCTTCACGGGACCGCCGCAAGGAATGCAGCGATTGAGATGCTCGACCTCGTCGGTATTCCTGAACCTGCTGCCCGTTATGACGAATATCCACACCAAATGTCTGGCGGTATGAAACAGCGCGTCATGATTGCTATGGCACTTTCCTGTCGTCCAGGGCTTCTCATCGCCGATGAACCAACAACCGCACTTGATGTCACCATACAGGCACAGATCCTCGAGCTTATCCAACGTCTCCAGCAAGAATTGCAGATGGCAGTCCTCCTAATTACGCATGATTTGGGGGTCGTCGCTAACATCGCTGACCGAGTTGCCGTTATGTACGCCGGAAAGATTGCTGAAATGGGGACATGGGAACAACTCTACCAAACGCCACAGCATCCTTACACCGTAAAACTCCTTGAATCGACACCTGCACGGGATAAACGCGGAACGGAGTTGCACACAATTACCGGTAGGGTCCCGAAAGCGACCGAGTATAATGACGGTTGCCGGTTCGCTGATCGATGTCCAAAAGTCATGGATGGCTGCGACACCATTGTCCCTACGTTACATGCAGTCAATGGTAGCGAACACAATGTCGCTTGTCATCTCTACAATCCCGAACCGCCATTTTCGGTGCAGCTTGCCAACCGAAAACTTGCTATACAAAAGCCTGCTACACTGGTTCCTACTACGAAACTTGAACTTGAGACAGAGGTTGGGAAAAAAAATGAGGGGTCTTCAGAACAGTTTCCAGCAGCTTCGCATTCCCAACTGCAGGTGAGGGACCTCTGTGTCCACTACCCTATTCAGAAGGGCATCTTCAAACGAACGGTCGGTTATGTTTATGCCGTTGATGATGTTACGCTTGATATCCCACGCGGTAAAACGCTGGCACTCGTCGGGGAATCTGGGTCCGGCAAAACCTCTTTCGGTAAAGCTATTCTCCAATTGGGTGTGCCAGTTGAAGGCGACATTGTTTATGATGGTGCTAATATCGCTACGACCACTCGTCAACTGATGCATCCCTATCGGAAAAGAATGCAAATTATCTTCCAAGATCCCTACGCCTCCCTTAACCCGCGGATGACTATAGGTGCTATTATTCAAGAGGGGATGCAGGCACACGGTATTGGTGCATCCGACGAGGAACGGCAGGCGCGGGTCGCAGAATTGATGCGTCGTGTTGGCTTATCTCCAGATATGGTAACGCGCTACCCACATGAATTTTCCGGTGGTCAAAGACAGCGCATCGGCATCGCACGGTGCCTCGCTGTCGATCCGGAGTTCATTGTCTGTGACGAGGCTACCAGCGCGTTAGATGTATCCGTGCAAGCGCAAATACTAAACCTGTTGAGATCGCTACAGGTTGATTTTAATCTCACCTACCTCTTCATCACACATAACCTTGCCGTTGTTGAGTACTTTGCGGATGAAGTGGCGGTGATGTATCTCGGTAGGATCGTTGAGCGTGGAACAACGGAGGAGATTTTCGATTCGCCGAAGCATCCTTACACACGGGCACTCCTCTCCGCGGTACCAAAGATGGACGAACAGACAGGTGTTGAGAAAATTCGATTGGAGGGTGATGTGCCTTCGCCAATCAATCGTCCGGTAGGATGCCATTTTCATCCCCGTTGTCCGGAAGTGATGCCCGTGTGTAAAGACGAGTATCCGAGTGCAACCAATTTTACACAGACGCACTCGTGCCACTGTTACTTGTATCAGCATCCGGAGGGGAGTCCGTAACGAAGTTGATATTTCTTTCTCTTGGAACCCTGAAACCCAAGCGCGTAGCTCGTAATGTAATGGAGAGCGGGTCTACGGAAAGGGAGAGGAAGTTCTAATCTTCCTGATCGACCCGCAAGGTAAAATTAATATTAGTATCCGGAGGGAGTCTGTAACGAAGTTGATGTTTCTTTCTCTTGGAACCCTGAAACCCAAGCGCGTAGCTCGTAATGTAATGGAGAGCGGGTCTACGGGAAGGGAGAAGAAAGTTCTAATCTTCCTGATCGACCCGCAAGGTAAAATTAAAAAATGCCAAAAATTAAGATACTTTCCGCAGATGTTGCCAATAAGATCGCCGCAGGCGAGGTCGTCGAGCGTCCTGCGTCAGTCGTCAAAGAACTCATTGAAAACGCGATAGATGCAGAAAGCACCTCGATCCGCGTCGAAATTCGGGCAGGCGGGAAACGCCTCATCCGCGTGTCTGATAACGGTACCGGTATGCAACGCGAGGACGCGCTCCTCGCTTTGGAACGCCACGCGACGAGCAAAGTGGGGCGTATAGAGGACCTTGAGCGTATTCATACCTTTGGGTTCCGCGGCGAGGCTCTGGCAAGTATCGCCTCCGTTTCACAATTTGAACTCCTCACTCGCACTGCTGACGCGCTTGAGGGAACAAAGGTGGACGTTGATGGCGGCGTTTTCCGTTCTGTGCAAGAAAGCGGATGTTCCCCCGGCACCCACATGTCGATTAACAACCTCTTTCACAATGTCCCCGCACGCCTGAAGTTCCTCAAAACCGATACGACCGAGATGAACCATATCACGAATCAGGTGACATGGGCGGCACTCGCGCATCCGAAGATCCATTTTTCGCTGACACACAACGGCAGATCGATTCTTGATGTCCGCTCTTGTGATTCCTATCTCGAACGCGCACGCCTCCTCTACGGAAGGGAGTTCGCTGAAAACCTCATCGAATTTACAGAGGAATTGCCTGACCTAAAGATGTACGGTCTGCTTGGTAAACCCGAATTTACGAAGTCGAATCGAGAGTATCAACTCTTTTTCCTCAATCAGCGACCGATACGCAGCCGTATCATCGGCGCAGCATTGACAGAAGCACTCGACGCGATGGTTGCTAAGGACAGGCAGCCTGTTGCTCTACTTTTTCTAACGCTGGAACCCGAAACGGTTGATGTTAATGTGCATCCCGCCAAAATTGAGGTACGCTTTCGGAACGAGCGCACGATTTATAGCGGGGTCGTCCGGATGCTTCGCGACGCTATCCATAGAGCGAAATATATCCCCAAGATTGAGACCCCCATTGAACCGACACAATCCGACGGAGATGTTGAAAGCCGCGATGTCAGTCTGCCACAACGGGTTTCCACGCCGGGGTCCCTACCCGTTGCTGGGAGGAGACAACAGACAACGCCTATTGCACAGGCGCATCGCAGCCAAACGTCCGTTGGCACGCCACAAGAGACAGAAGACAACGATCAGGAAGCTATAAACGCTTCGGGAACGCAAATGCCATCTACACCTACTGAAATCGTTGTACAGCCACCGCAGCAGCGAATGCCTGATGATGCAAATCTCAGTCTACTCGACTTTGAGAATGTCCAACTCAAGACGAACCTCTTTAAAACCTATATTGTTGTTGAGGCGGGAGATAGAATCTTCTTCATCGACCAGCACGTCGCTGCTGAACGCGTCCTTTATGAACGTTTCGTCAACCAGGTGGAGACCGATGGAATTCCTGTGCAGGGGTTGCTACTGCCGGTAACTTTAGAAGTTACACCGCAGCAGCTTGGAACTCTCAAAATTCACGCCGACATCTTCAAGAAACTCGGCTTTGATCTGGAGGAGTTCGGTGGGAATACTATCCTAATTCGCGCGATTCCGTCGCCGTTGCCAACCCGCGTCGCCGCACAGGCCGTCACCGATCTGCTTGACAAACTTCCCGAGGCACCCCATACCGACGTACAAATTCCAGAAGCGATGGATAGTGCCCTGATAACACTTGCATGCAAATCGGCTGTCAAAGCAGGGGATACATTGGATACGAAAGAGATGATGAATCTCATCAAGGAGCTCTCCGAGGCAAAACTCCCGTTCAATTGTCCGCACTCACGTCCTATCATCGTCGAGATGGGGCGCGATGAATTGGAACGCCGATTCCACCGGTAATCTCTGTTTTCCCAGGTCCGGTAGGTGCGGAATGTAATACATTGTCCCGCAAGTCCACACGTGACTTGCGCTATGGATTTCGTCTATTCCCAGACGAAATCCCTTAACCGCACTGGATATAGTTAATGTACCGTCCCACCTAAAATCTACCATAAAAACACTGATACAATAAGTTAATTATGTTTTCACATTCGTTTTTCACGGAGAAGCGGCACATTACCTCTTGGCGACCCACGTCACGCCTACGTCCGTAAAAACCTCCGTGGAGCCTCCATGAAAGTTAGCCTCCCTTCGCAACATTTCATAGTCAGATATACGATTTTTTCCATGTTCCACCTTTTCCGACTTAAAATCTGTCTTTAATGATGTACGATGTAAACCCTATTGCCTTACTTAATGTTAAAAGATGTGACATCAGATTCAGGCTTTCAGTAGACTCTATGGTGTCGTCGAAGGACAGAGAATATTTCACACCTCCGTTACCGAAATCTTGGTAAAACTGAATATGGAAAACCTATAAGGAGAAATTACGCGTGAAAACTACACTATTTTCGATTTTAGTTGGACTTTTGGCGATATTTACTGTCGTGGCAGACACCTTCGCACAAGACGACGCAACGGTGGGATTACCCGAAGGTGCTAAAGCACGTCTCGGCAAAGGTAAGATAAATGAAGTAAAGTATTCCCCAGACGGCACACGTCTGGCAGTCGCAAGTAGTATCGGTATTTGGATCTACGACGTACAGACAGGCGAAGAACTCGAACTGATCAGAGGACATACGTCTGGAGTCAACAGCGCATCGTTTAGTCCAGATGGCAGCATAATGGCGAGTGCGGGTGAAGATAGGGACATCCGCCTCTGGGATGCGACCACAGGTGATCCCCTCCGCACGCTCACCGGGCATACGTCTGGCGTCAACAGCGTCTCGTTTAGTCCGGATGGGACGATGATCGCCAGCGGGAGTGAGGACCGGACCGTCCGTCTCTGGGATGCGACCACAGGTAGTCCACTCCACACGCTCACCGGGCATCAGAGACCGACCAGAAACCTTGTTAGGTCTGGGGTCAGAAGCGTCTCGTTTAGTCCAGATGGGAAGACGATCGCCAGCGGGGGTTCGGACCGCACCGTCCGTCTCTGGGATGTGAACACGGGTGGTCCACTCCACACGCTCACCGGGCATCAGAGGGTTGGGGTCAGCAGCGTATCGTTGAGCCCGGATGGCACCACTGTCGCAGCTGGCGACCTCATCATTCGTCTCTGGGATGTGAGCACGGGTGATCCCCTCCGCACGCTCATTGAGCATAGGACGACGGTCACCAGCGTCTCGTTTAGTTCGGATGGGACGACGATGGTCAGTGGGAGTTGGGACAACACTGTCCGTCTCTGGGATGTGAGCACGGGTGATCCCCTCCGCACGTTCACTGGGCATAGGTCTGGGGTCAGTAGCGTCTCGTTGAGTCCGGATGGGAAGATGATCGCCAGTGGGAGTCGGGACGGCACTGTCCGTCTCTGGGATGCGGACACAGGTAGTGAGCTCCGTACACTTACCGGGTATACGGATGGAGTCATCGCCGTCTCGTTGAGTCCGGATGGGAAGACGATCGCCAGTGGGAGTGTGGACTACGCTGTTCGTCTTTGGGATGCCAACACGAGTAACCATCTCCACACGCTCACCGGGCATAGGGCTTGGGTCAATAGCCTCTCGTTTAGTCCTGATAGCACTATCGTCGCCAGCGGGAGTTATGACGACACCGCCCGTCTCTGGGATGTGGACACGGGTGATCCACTTCACAGGTTCACTGGACATACGGATTGGATCAGAGATGTCTCGTTTAGTCCAGATGGAACGATGATCGCAACCGCGAGTGGTGACAATACTATCCGTCTGTGGGATGTGAACACGGGCAACCATCTCCGCACGCTCACCGGGCATAGGCATTGGGTCAGAAGTGCAGCGTTTAGTCCAGATGGAACGACCCTCGTCAGCGGGAGTTATGACAACACCGCCCGTGTCTGGGATGTGAACACGGGTAGCGAGATCCGCACGCTCGACGGGCATAGGGATGGGGTCACCAGCGTATTGTTTAGTCCTGATGGCACGATCATCCTGAGTGGGAGTTATGACGACACCGCCCGTCTTTGGGATGCCAACACAGGTAGCGAGCGCCACACGCTCGACGGGCATACGGGGGCGGTCGTCAACGTCTCGTTTAGTCCGGATGGGACGACCGTTGCAACCGCGAGTTGGGACCGCACCGCCCGTGTCTGGGATGTGAACACGGGTAGCGAGATCCGCACGTTCGTTGGGCATACGGATGAGGTCGATAGCGTATCGTTTGGTCCGGATAGCAATACGGTTGCGACCGGGAGTAAGGACGGCACCGTACTCGTATGGGAACTCAATCCCTCCACTGAATCAGATGCCACTGAAGAACCTATATCAGATGCTACTGAACCTATAAGACGCAAAGAGGATGTCACTGGAGATGATATTGTTAACATCCAAGACCTTGTATCGGTCGCAGCAAATCTTGGGCAATCGGGAGACACTCCTGCGGATGTCAACGGTGATGGGATTGTCAATATACAGGACCTTGTCCTCGTTGCGGGTGCCTTAAGCGCAGCTGCTTCCGCGCCTGCTCTGAATACGCAATCCCTCCAAACGTTCACTGCTGCGGATGTAGAAAAATGGCTTCAGGAGGCTCAGCAGTTATCCCTAACAGACCCGGCTTTTCAACGCGGTATTCTCATTCTACAACAACTCCTTGCGACATTGACACCGAAACAGACCGCTTTATTGCCGAACTACCCGAATCCCTTTAACCCAGAAACATGGATACCGTATCAGTTGGCAAAACCTACGGATGCCAAAATCTCTATCTATGCCGCAGACGGGCAGTTAATCCGGAGACTGGCGTTAGGCACGCAACGGGTGGGAATCTACGAATCGCGTAGCCGTGCGGCGTATTGGGATGGTAAGAACGCTTTAGGAGAATCTGTTGCGAGTGGTATCTATTTCTATACACTCACTGCTGGCAATTTTGAAGCAACGCGGCGGATGTTAATTCTAAAATAGACGTTCCGGATCGCAATCCAAAGGTCCGGTAGGTGCGGTTTCCCAACCGCACCATAGGTGTCAATTTAGGGATTTTCCGTAGCGTCTTGTATTCTGTGAAAGGTTGTGTTTTTTCCACTGCTTCTCTGAAAAGTGCCTCCGTTTTCAAAAGCGTGTTTTATGGTTTTCAAA
>Ga0209544_1000643_pt1 | contig 45792 bp, 39 predicted proteins | sample MesohylPK_FD_187297 | JGI IMG/M metagenome (GOLD analysis project Ga0209544, IMG submission 187297) | Host-associated microbial community of the marine sponge Aplysina aerophoba from Gulf of Piran - sponge mesohyl, lysed by proteinase K... | ecosystem: Host-associated > Porifera > Sponge >... | reverse complement strand
GCCTTTGCCCGGAACCAAAAAAATTTGGAGAGGATTCTTGAAACTTCAATGGGCCGTAATCGTCTACAATGCGCTCAGCGCCGACGATTCCCAATAAACCACTAATCACGTATGGGAGGTTGAAAGGGTGCGGGCCCGGCAGCGCGCAAGCAGCCTGGACGCCGTTGGCAGGAGCAACCGGGCGAAGCTGAAGGCCGCCCGCGAGGAGGTCCGGGTCCGGCAGGTGTTCTGGGCCACGATCTTCAGGTTCTCGATCAGCGTGCGGAAGCTGTGGGCGGCGGTTCCGTCCGGCAGCCTTTTCGTCGACGCCTTGCAGCCGCTGACTTCTCGCTCGGAGCGACGGGGTCCCGCGTCCGCCACGATTCAGACAGTTCGGGGTCGGAGAATAGTATCCCCCTCTAGGCCTATGAGCAACCACATTAAATGAAGCAACTGGCGGTTTCTGCGTTCACGGTATTTGGGGAACCCCGACACAATTGCGCAGACCGCGCGGCGCGCGCTCCGGACACCCGTTCACGGCAGCGTCCAGGGCGTCGGCGGCAGTCGGATAACACGGATCGTCACCGCTGGACCGAACGCTTGCTTCCCTTGGATCTTCAGTTTTAGAGATTTTCCGCCTGCTCTGCGTTCGGTAGACGATGGTCGTCAGAACGTCGGGTGCATGGGTCGCCGACAGAAGAGTCACGTTGCAAGTGATGTTGACCTTGAAGCTATGCAATCCCTCTGGCGCAGACCTTGCAGTACCGGCATCCGGACAGGGTCAAGTGTTTGACCGCGAGGGGGCACGGTTGTCGATGTCGACGAGTGGCCGTCTATCGGTCCGACAGTATATCAGTTAGTAGTGCGGCTTCTCGTCCCTTGACATTGATCCTGGACTTGAGGTTGTGGGTCGCGGTGTTGCCATCGATGTGGACATTGTCCGTCGTGTTCAGATCGATGATGGCGCTGAGCCCGACCATGATCCCTTCATCGAGAATGACTCGCGCGGCCTTTCCCAGAGCGTGAGCATACGAGACATCAAACATTTGCCGCATTGCGACTTCGCCGACGTTTACTTCAAAGTATCTCCACTGGCCGAAAGTATGTCTGCCCGCTTGCAGCGTTTCGGCGATTTCCGGATAGTCTGCTGCAATTCGTTGTCTGCTTGCAGTCGGTAGACCGTTATGGAGTTCGATGAGATCGTGGCTCTTCGGTGCTTCATCCGTGCAAGCGAGGCAGATGGCCTTCATGGCGAGTTCGCAGGCAAATGCCGCGGTCATCGCTTCGATCATCGTGGCACCCACCCGCTTCCTGAGCCGGTTGTCCAAATACTTCGGATCGTCCTTAAGTCCCTCCGGGGAGAGTGGCATGGCCGGGGACCCGTCATCCATGACACGGATGTCAGGAATGTCGGCGATGTACATCTCATCGGAGTTGGAGAGGTGGGCAACGCCCACCATCAGAAGGTGCGCCTAGATGAAGAGAAGACCGGGCGAGCCGGGCGGGAAGTCGCGCCGGGTCAATTTGTTCCGAACCTTCCGCTCCGCCATTTTCCCTTGAATGCGCTCGGCGAACTCTTTCTTCGAAATGGTCCCGAATTGCGGGAAGAGTTTCTCGACGAACTCCCCATTGTCGTATCGAGGCGCACGCCCAATCTCTAGGTTCATGAGATTGTGTGCGGTTTGCTTTTGCATTTCAAGAAAATCATCACCCGCCTTCTTTCCTTCTGCCGTGGATCCGCATACGCGGCACCTGATCCACGTGCACCGACCAGTCTTATCGTGTCGTGCCAAGAGGTTGCCCCAACAGCGAGTGCAGCGGCCCTTGAGCAAGATCCTGGTTTTCTTGCCTAGGATCGAGCCGGTTGTGGACACGCTGTCCATATCCACCTCGGTCCATTTGATCGAAACGCGAGGAGAGGAATCGTTGTTTGGTGGCGACGCGGGTTGGGTCGGCGAAGCTACTTTGTCATCGGACCCGGCGGTGCTCGTCAAGGATTGTTGTAACCACTCACGGGAGCTCGGCACTGCGCCGGTGGGTGCCTGGGACGAGTGCATCGTTAGAAGCTCGCGGAGCGTGACCGGATCGGAAGTTTCCAGCAGGCGACGGCCGTTACGGAATTCTAGAGCGGCGTTGTACATCGCCGTTGTTTCGTCGTCCAAGATCGCGGGCAACTCGCCACGATACTCCTTGAACCAGTGTACGACTTCGGACCAACGCCACAATCGGTATCGGCTGCGGGGGTCCGTAACCGGTTTCGGGAAACCTCCGGGGCCGCGCGCACCGCTGACCAGGAGCCGAACGCTCTCGCGCGTCCGGGCGAGCCGGGTAGCGATGTCGGCGAGTGAAGCCAGCCCGGCATCGGCGATACGGACGACGTGGACGCCTTGCAGCTTCTCCAGATCGTCAACCGCCGAGAGTATGGCATCATTTAACGTAGCAGCTTCACGGTCGAAGTCGACATACTGTACGCTGTCGCTGCTGCCAACCGTCGCGTCGTCGCAGCCCGCCTCGAAAAGCAAGTCGATTAACGGCGCATCCTGCAGTTCGGGGCCGTCGACGATCAGCGAGAACTGGAAGTTTGACATGTCTGGCGCACTCCTCTTCCTCAGATCTCGCGATGAGGACGCCGGGCGATGAAACGCCTCAATTACTTGGCATGGTTGCCGGAATTTCGAGGCGTGGACCAGATCGACGTTCGGCATTCGGAACTGCCGGCCATTCCGCATCGCATGACGCCCCGGCGGTCGCCGGACTGCGTCGGAGCCACGGTCCATCCGGCGGTCTCGGCTTCTTGCAAGGCACTTTCAACCTTCTTCTTCGGGTGCCTCGATCAGGTCATGTTGACGCGATACAACAGCGAAGCATGAATGTCGAGCACGGCAGTCAGATGGAGTGTGGGTCAAAAAAGTTCCCGAGCCATATTGCCCGGTGATTCGCCCGGCGCCATAATGCGGCGAGGCGGAAACCAATTAATATGGCGGCGAATCCGCGATCGGCGCGGCCAAAATTCGGCTTACGCAGGATAGTAATCAGGTAAATCCATGCTTCGGTCCGCAGCGACCGAGCATCCACGGTAAAATCTCGCCACCTCATGGGCAGGGCGGCCGCGGAGCGGCTCGATGAGGGATACTCGGCTCCGATACCGGCGCTTGATCATCCCGACCCCGAAGACCGCCATGCTGTAGCTGCGGAGATAGTCGGAGATAGCGACGAGATTGTTGCCTGCAACCTGCAAGACTTGCCAAAAAACGCAAGGGCGTCCGGCGCCATCAAAGCCCTGCGACTCGACGACTTCCCGGCCTATCGTCTAGAACCGATGCCGGACCGGTTCCGCGACGCTTCGCGCAGGATGCGAACACGTATGGCGACGCCACTTGATCACTGCCCTACGGAGAGTCCGCGACGATATTTTTTAGGACTTACGCCGGTCCATGCCCTGAATGCTCGCGAAAATGCGGAAAGCTCGGAATATCCCAGGCAAAGCGCGATTTCCGTCAGCGGCATATCCTGGTTCCGCATATAGTGAAGCGCCAGATCCTTGCGGGCCGCGCTCAAGATGTCGTTGAATGAAAGGCCGCGACTCTTCAGCTGCCTATGCAATCTGCCGCCGGATATGCCGAATAGCTTGGCGATGTTGTCAAGAGTCGGCGCGGAGTCTCCCAGGTTCAGCTTGATCTGGTCCCGGACAATGTCCGAGAATTCCTTCGACCCTTCATGCATGCTGCATCTTGCTCTTAGGATCGGTTCGATGATCGCGAAAAGGAAGGGATCCCTGTCCGGCATGGGAGCCTCGAGATCTTCCTTGCGGAATGCAAATGCATTGGTTCTCCTGCCGAAGCGAACGGGAGCTCCGAAGCGCGACGAGTGCTCGCGGGCTCCGTCGGGCTCCAAGTGCTCGAATCGAACTTCCAAGGGCGACCAGCCCGAACCGAGCGCGCGCTTGAACAGATTTGCGAACATTCCCAAGGAAAGCTCGGCATCCTGCCGCTTGTTGGAAATCCTTCTGTCTTCGATATTGTAGCTAAGCCAGTAAATTCCGGCTTCTTCGATGACTCCGAAATGCGATAGGCTCTGATGCGCCGGAAAATATTTTTGCATTTGGAAAACCGCCGACGCTAGAGTCGGGGAGCTCACCGCGGCGTAGCCTATCGGGCCGAGCTTTTGCGGTTCGAATGACTGGCCGAATTGCAGGCCGAAATTGTCGATGCCGGTCGCCCTTGCGCTTTCGTGGAACAATTCGCAGTACTGCGACAAGTTTACTTCCGAATTCGGATTTCCAACGGCATCCAGGCGTATGCCTACTTTTCCCAAAATGGCTTCGGGGTCGCCGCCGCTTCGCTCTATGTGGTCGATAACCCCGGTCGCGGCGGAAGCGACGACTTTAGATGGTTCAAGACTGCGTTCTGGATAGCCCATGTCGTTCCCGGCCATGCGCCGGAATCTCTCACGCGCTCTTTCGCGGCATGAATTTCGCATTCCGGCGGCTGGATATCAGTAGCATGACAGGCCGAGCGCTGTCAATTTTTTGCCGCCGAACCCGATGAAACGGTCGTGGAAAACTGCCGAAGTCGCAAAGCGATACGATTTTCCGTCCGCGTCTCCCGTCAAGGCGGGGAGCGCTCGCAAGCAAGAATTGCAGGGCTGGCGGTCGAATTGAATTCGGCGCCGGATCAAGTTCGGGAAGCGCGATGCGACGCTCGCGCTTGGCCCGGAAGCCAGCGAAATACAGCAATCGCCGCATCGGAAATGCCTCCGCCCCAACGGACGATTGAAGTCTTGCTTGAACCGTCCGCATTTTTCAGCCGCTTCGGGATTGAAGACAATTCAAGCTTATGTCAAATTCCTAGCAATCGCCGTCAAGTCGCCGCCGGAAAAATCGAGTATGCGTATTGGCTTAACGGTTGCTGCAAATGAAACAACAGGATGGAGAAAGACATGCATGTATCGAGACGATCATTCAATGCCGGATTCGCGGGAACGCTTGGACTTGGAGCGTTCAGCGGAACCGCTGCATTGGCCGACAGAAACGATCAACTGAACATTCTGTGCTGGGAGGGCTACAATTCAGACGAGGTGCTCGGCCCATTCCGCCGCGCCAATCCCGATGCCACTGTTCGCGCCGAGAGCGGCACTTCGGATCCCGACATGATCAACAAGCTCCGCGCCGGAGAGGTCAATGTCTGGGATCTAATCAATGTCAATCAGCCCTGGGCGAGGGCGCAGCTGTATCCGGAGGGATTGATTCTGCCGTTGAACAAGGAACGTTTCATGCCGTTTTTCGACAGCATGCTTCCCGAGTTCCAAGGCCCGTATCCGCTCTCTTTCGCGGAGAACGGCGACTTGATCGGCATGCCCCAGCGCTACGGCCCCTTCAGCTTCGTCGTCAATACCGACGTGATCAGCCGGGAAATGGCCGAAAACGAAGGATGGAACCTGTTCCTGGATTCCGGGATGGACCAGCGCTACGGCATTCTTACCTACGACAACTGGAACGTAATGCACATCGCCTTGACAGCGGGGCTGAACCCGTTCGCGGCGATCGAAGGCGAGGACGCGGAAAAATTCCGTTCGACCGCCGAAGCGGTATTCGGCGGCGCCAAGCTGCTGACCGACGATTTGGTCGCAATGAACACGGCTTTGATTAACGGCGAGATCGATGCCTACTTTACCGGCGGAACCTATACGGCGTCTCCGGCTCGCTACGACGGAGCAACTCAAATCAGGGGCATAACCCCGGCTTCCGGGCCCGTCGACGGGAAAGGCGGAGTCGTCTGGATTGAATTGACGTCCAAAGTCAACAATCCCGATCCGTCCTCGCTTGCGGATGATTTCCTGGAGTTCGTGCAATCTCCCGAAATCTCGAAAGCGGTGGCTTTCGCGGAAGGCACCTACAATCCGGTTTCGCAGATGGCCGACTCCGGCGTCATGTCGCTGTTCGATGCCGAGGAGCTGGATGCGATACAATGGGACAGCCTGTCCGACGAATTGTCGAGAAGCCTGGACTACGAAGTCGTGGAATCGTACGATTCGCTGATCGAAATCTACACGGCGGCCAAGCGCGGCTAATTTTTACTCGGGCCCGGCGTCGAACGGCGCCGGGCAAATTCGGCAGGCGGTCGGCGAATGGCAGCAACGACGATTCTCAAGCTCGACGGGCTTTCGAAGAATTTCGGCGCGTTCCAGGCTCTCCGAAACATTTGCCTCGAAATAATCGAAGGCGAATTCCTGACGATTGTCGGGCCTTCGGGCAGCGGCAAGACCACTCTTATTAGGCTGCTCGTCGGCATGGACCAGCCGACGGAGGGCGAAATTCGCCTGCGGGGGACAAGAATCGAAAGCACGCCGGCGAACAAGCGGCCGACCTGCATGGTGTTTCAGTCGCTCGCCTTGTTTCCGCATAGGACGGTCGGCCAGAACATCGAGTTTCCCTTGAAAATCAGAGGGGAGCCGCCGGCGCGGCGCAAGGAGAGGGCGTGCGAGCTTCTGGAACTCCTGCGCCTGCCGCTCGAATACTACGGCAAGCGAATCGCGCAATGCTCGGGAGGGGAGCAGCAGCGGGTCGCTCTCGCGAGGGCGCTGGCGTTCGACCCGGAAATCCTGTTCTTCGACGAGCCGCTGTCCGCTCTCGACTACCGGCTGCGGAAAGCGCTCGAAAAGGAGCTGAAGGACCTGCACGAGCGTACCGGAAAGACCTTCGTCTACATAACCCATTCGCTCGAGGAAGCGATGGTGATGTCCGATCGGATCGCAATCATGAACGCGGGGCGATTCGAGCAAATCGCGACGGCGGATCAGATCTACGCAAGGCCGGTAAGCAAGTTCGTCGCGGAATTCATGGGCGAAGTGAACCTGTTCGACATTTCAGGCACGGATCGGCGCGGAATAGGCTCCGGCAGCCTTGGATCGAAAGACAACCTGGATTTGGGATTGGCCGGCGATGAAGTCGGCACTCTCATGGTAAGGCCGGAATTCGTTCGCAGAGTCGAGGGCAAGGGAAGCAGCGACTTTTGGGTGCGCGGACAGCTGCGCGCGGAATATCTCCTCGGCTCGCGCCTGCACTACGAGTTCGATTGCGACGACGGTACGACGCTTACCGTGGAAAAGCTTCGCGAAGATCGCTTCCGGTGCGCCCCCGGCGATGAATTCCTGCTCGGCTGGGATTTGGCGAATTCGCATGTGATCCGGAGCCGCGGCTAGTGGACAAAGCTAACCAGCGCTTCGGGTTCCTATGCTCGCTCCCGATTCTCGTCGTGCTCGGGCTGGGGTTTCTAGCTCCGCTGGCTGTTGTCGCTCTTTATTCGACAATGCCGGAAAGGGTCTTTAGCCTCGCAAACTTTCCGACGTTCGAAGCGTTCAGAACATTGGTCGAGCAGAGCTACTACAAATCCTTGCTATGGTCGCTGGGAATGGCAGTCGTGGCCACGTGCATGCTATTTCTGCTTTGCTGGCCGCTCGCATACGCCATGGCGAAGGTTTTTCGCAGCTTTGCGCTGGCGATCACCATTCTCGTGGTGATGTCGCTGTTCGTTTCGGAAAACATTCGCCTGTTCGGCTGGTCGCTAACGCTAATGAAAGGCGGCCTGCTCGAAGGCCATGCGAGAGCCTGGTTCGGCATAGGATTCGAAGGGCTGCTCTACAACGTGCCGATTATCGTGTTCGGGCTGGTCTACGTGTACCTCCCTTTCATGCTTTTCCCTCTTGCCCAGGGAATAGCCATGATTCCCGACGATGCTCGCCAGGCGGCTACCGACCTGGGCGCGTCCAGGTGGCAGCTGCTGATAGAAATCGACCTGCCTCTCGCGGCGCCCGGAATCGCCGTGGGCTCGCTGCTCACGTTCGTCCTTGCCGCCGGAGCTCTGGCGGAATCCAAGCTTCTTGGCGGGCAGGCGGTAATAGTCATCGCCGATGAAATCGAAACGGCGTTCACCTACAGCCAGAATTGGCCTCTCGGCTCGGCCCTGTCGGTGGTCCTCATCGTCATCATCGGCTGCCTCGTGACCTACGGTCTCGCGCGCGTCGACCTGGACTCGATAATCGGGCGCAACAGGTGATGGGCGCATCTCGTTCCACCAAGCTAGCCCTTTACGCCTATGCCGCCCTTGTCGTGGCGTTTTTGTATCTGCCGCTGGTTTCGGTTGGATTCGCGTCGATATCGAGAGCGCGCTATCTGACGTTTCCAATCAAGAAATACGCCACGAAGTGGTACGGCAGCGCTTTCGCCAGCGAGACCGTCATGGACTTGCTGGTGGTGTCGCTGCGAATCGCCCTGATCGTCGCCGCCGTTTCCATGACGGTCGGTTTTTTCGGCGCTCTGGCCTTCGCCCGCTACAATTGGCGGTACAGGTCGCTGTTCCAGAAGGTGATCCTTCTGCCGATATTCTTTCCTCAGGCGGTTCTGGGACTCGCCTTGCTGATCTGGTTCAACGCGCTGGGCGTAATTCCCGATTGGAAAACCGCCGTAGTTGCGCATCTGGTATGGATCGCGCCGATAGCGACCCTGATTATAGCCATCCGTGCGTATTCGTTCGATCCGGCGCTCGAGGAAGCCGCGAGCGACATGGGCGCATCCACCTGGCAAATCCTTCGCGAGATCACGATTCCGCTATTGATGCCCGGAATAATCTCGGCGGGCCTGTTCGCATTTCTGCTGAGCTGGGGGAATTTCCCGCTTTCGCTCTTTACGACCGGCGCCGACAGCACTTTGCCGGAATGGCTGTACGCAAAGGTCGTATCCGGCTACACGCCGCTGGTGCCGACCGTCGGCGTGCTCACGGTCGCGGGCTCGCTGCTCTTGATCGGGATCGCATTCGCGGTCTTTCACGTTTTCAAATTCGCGAGTTCAAGGTCCGCATAAACTAGGGAGAAGAAAATGCTTTCATCCGTAAAAGGGAAATCGGTAATTGTGACTGGCGGTTCCAAGGGAATCGGCCGCGGCATCGCCAGGGTTTTCGCGCGCGAAGGCGCGAATGTCGCCATCGCGTCTCGCGGAGACGCGGCCGCCGCGGTCGCCTGCGACGAAATTGAACAGGAAGGCGGCGGAACCGCCTACCACGTGCCATGCGACGTTTCCGACTGGGACAGCGTTCGATCGATGGTGGAATCGGTGGCCGCCCGCAGCGGCGGCGTCGACGTGCTATGCGCGAACGCGGGCGCATTTCCGCAGACGAAGATCGTCGACATGGATCCTTCGGAATGGGATCAGGTGCTGGCGACGAATTTGAAGTCGGCGTTTCTGTGCGTCAAGGCGTGCATTCCCCACTTCGACAACGCGAAAAAGGGCAGGGTAGTGCTGACCTCGTCCATAACGGGGCCGGTGACCGGCTTTCCCGGATGGTCGCACTACGGCGCCTCGAAATCCGGCCAGCTCGGATTTCTAAAGACCGCGGCCATGGAGCTGGCGCGCTACGGAACGACGATCAACGCCGTTATGCCGGGCAACATCTATACCGAAGGACTTCAGGACCTGGGCGAAGAGTATTTGAAGACGATGGCGGCTTCGATTCCGCTCAAGCGCCTCGGCGACGTCGAGGATATCGGCCATGCGGCGCTATTTTTCGCTTCGGACGAGGCCGGCTACATCACCGGGCAGCAAATCGTCGTCGACGGCGGACAGATAATTCCTGAATCACTAGAGGCGATCGAAGAGATTTAAGCCCCTTTTTGATGGAGGCGCCGACATGGCGACGAACCAGATGCCGCTCGCCGAGCTGTCGAGGCACTTGGAAACTCTGGCGAATAGCTCCCTGTTTCTATGGGAGGTTCCGAGCGAAGCCCGCGCCCGCCTCATAAACGTTTCCGAAAACTCGACCTACCTCGTGGAGGCTCCGAACGGCTACAAATCCGTTCTTCGGGTTCACCGCGAGGACTACCACACCGAGCGAGCCATCTATTGCGAGCTCGAATGGTCGCGCGCTCTATGCGAGGCGGGCGAAGTGCTGACGCCGGGCTACATGATCGGAAAAAACGGGAGAGCGGTGCAGTCGGGAATTGTCGACCCGCTTCCCGCCCCCCGATTCATGGTCATGTTCGAGTTCGCCGAAGGCCGCGAGCCGGACGAATCCCAAGACTTGACGAAACCGTTCGAAGAGCTCGGCGAAATCGCCGCTAGAACCCACGTGCATTCCATCAATTGGCAAAAGCCGGAGCCGTTCGAAAGGCTGACGTGGGATCTCGATTCGATATTCGGCGCGAATCCAACGTGGGGATTCTGGAAGGACGCTCCCAACGTAACTCCGGAAATCGCGACGCTGCTTCGAAAGCTGGAAGCGACCGTTGCCGGCAGACTCGAGAACTTCGGGAAAGGTCCCGATCGATATGGATTGATCCACGCCGACATGCGACTCGCGAATCTATTGATCGAAGGCGACACGACTTGGCTGATCGACTTCGACGATTGCGGCTGGGGCTGGTATCTGTACGATTTCGCGACCGGGATTTCATTCATTGAAGATCACCCGCAAATACCGGAGCTGAAATCCGCCTGGGTCGAGGGCTACCGGAAGGCGCGCCCTCTTTCCGAAGCCGAGGAAGCCGAGATCGACAGCTTCGTTATGCTTCGGCGGCTGGCCTTGCTTGCTTGGATCGGCAGCCATATCGAGGCGCCCGAGCCGCAGGAGCTCGCGCCGAGATTCGCAAGCGTAACGGCGGATCTTGCGGAAGCCTATCTTTCGCGATTCGGCTGATCGCCGCCCGCGGGACCAAATTCCATGAATGCCGTCGCGAACGGGCTTTCCGGCGACGGCAAGTCGAGGCCGGGATTCGCCTATCCGCAATGACCGCCGGGTTAGGCGCCGTCCGAAATCGCGGAAGTCCGGAAATCACCGGGGATTCCAATGGATTCCCGCAGCGGAAGGCGCGGCTCCGATTTCGCGAAGATGGCGCGATGGCGATTCGATGCGGCATACTGAACGCCTGAACCCGGTCTTTTGCCGGCGGCAAGCGGCGGATTGATCGCGAAATTCAATCCAAGCGCCGCAACGGAGCCGTTTTTCCGAGACCTCTACTTTCGCGCAGCGCGAGGACACCGCCGCCCGTCACGCCGACTGCGCGGCTCGAGAGAAGGATTCGCGCTGTAGGTCAACTGTCAATTCACGCTGTCCGATTGTCAAGAACTGCCGGATTCGAAGGCGTATGACCTACCCGAGGAATCGGTTTGCGGATTGTTGAAATGAGCCAGGACAAGCTCGAGTTTCTGGAACGTTCCAGAGAATTCTGGAATCCCAAGAAAACCCAGGATTGGCAGGACATGGGGGTCGACCTCGTCATCGACAGGCGAGAGGGGTACTATCTATTCGACATGGACGGCCTGCGATTGATCGACGTCCACCTGAACGGCGGTACTTACAATCTGGGCCATCGGCATCCGGAACTGGTTGAAGTCCTTAAAGTCGGCGCCGAGCGGTTCGACATGGGAAACCATCACTTCCCGGCCTTGGCCAGGACGGCCCTGGCGGAAGCACTCGCGGCGTGCGCTCCGTCGCCGGACATGAAATTCACGGCATACGGATCGGGCGGCGGGGAAGCCATCGACATCGCTATAAAGACGGCGCGGCACGCGACCCAAAGACGGAAAATCGTCTCGATCTTTAATGCCTACCACGGCCACACGGGGCTCGCCGTGAAAACCGGCGACGAGCGATTTTCCAAGATATTCCTTTCCGAGGACAGGGAAGGTGAATTCGTTCAAGTTCCCTTCAACGATCTTGCGGCGATGGAGGAGGCGCTTAGGGGCAACGACGCCGCAGCCGTCATTATCGAGACAATTCCCGCCACGTACGGGTTCCCGATGCCGGAGGAAGGGTATCTGCCGGCCGTCAAGTCGCTCTGCGACAAATACGGCGCGCTGTTCATCGCCGACGAAGTTCAAACGGGATTGATGCGCACCGGGGAATTGTGGGGAATTACGAAGTACGGGGTCGAGCCGGACATTCTAGTTACGGGAAAGGGCATATCAGGCGGCATGTATCCCATCGCCTGCGTGCAGATCAGGGAAAGATGCGGCGGGTGGCTGCGGCAGGACGGCTTCGCCCACATGTCGACAATGGGCGGAGCGGAACTCGGCTGCGTCGTCGCAATGAAGGTGCTGGAAATCGTGCAGCGCCCCGAAGTCAGGGCGATGGTGCGATTCAATTCGGATTTTCTGCGCGCGGGTCTCGACCTCATCAAGAGCGCCTACGCGGATTTTTTCGCGGGAATACGCCAGCACGGCGTCATCATGGGCTTGGAATTCGATCATCCCGAGGGCGCCAAGCCGGTCATGAAGCATCTTTACGCCAACGGCGTCTGGGCGATTTTCTCCACTCTCGATCCGCGCGTTCTGCAATTCAAGCCCGGCTTGCTTCTTACCCAGGCCGATGCCGAAGATCTTCTCCGGCGAGTTGAAATCGCCGTTGACCTCGCTCGGGACGAGGTCAAGGGCAAGCGCAGGCGGGCCGCCTGATGTCCGGCCGAATCAACAACCTGGTGGATATCTCCCAATCTCCGGCGGCGCTTCGCGGGCGCGCGGACATAGTATTGGAAAACGCGAAATGGGCGTCGCACGTATTCCAAAGGTTCGACCGCGAAGCCACGATGCGGGTGGTCGACGCGGTCGCTAGAACGGCGCATGACGGCGCGGCTCGATATGCGGAGCTCGCCGTCGAGGAAAGCGGATTCGGCGTTGTCGCCCACAAACGCATCAAGAACGAAATGACCGCGATGCCGCTGGTGGACTACTATCGCGACGACGATTACGTAAATCCGCGAATTTCCGAGAATTTGAAAATCGTCGAAATCCCCCGCCCGGCCGGCGTCGTATTCGCGCTTACGCCGTCGACGAATCCGATTTCTACGCTGAACTACAAGATTGTTCTGGCGATGATGACTCGCAACGCCATCGTGATTTCGCCGCATCCCGCAGTAAGGCACTGCTGCGTGGAGGCGGCGAACTCGCTTGCCGCCGCCGCGACCGCCGCCGGCGCTCCCGCCAGCAGCATCCAGGTTCTGGCGGAGCCGTCCATTCCGCTCGTCAACGAATTCATGCGCTCGCCGAAAACGTCGGTCATTCTCGCTACCGGCGGCAGCGCCATGGTTCGCGCCGCCTACGCGTCGTCCAATCCCGCGATCGGCGTCGGTCCGGGGAACGCGCCCGTATTCGTCGATTCATCGGCGGATTTCGAGAAAGCGGCCGCGAGAATCGTCGAGAGCAAGAGCTTCGACAATTCCGTGCTTTGCACGAACGAGAGCGTGCTGATTACGGTGCCGGAAGCGGACTCCCGGTTGCGGCGCGCGCTCGGAAGTCGAGGGGGCCATCTATGCAGCGACGAGGAAACCGGGCTGCTGCGACGGTTTCTCTTCCACGCAAGCGGCTTCAATGTCGAGGCGATCGGGCGGGACGCGAGCTGGATAGCGAATCAAGCCGGCATCCGAGTTCCGCGAAGCGCGAAAATTCTTATCGCCCCGATTGCCAGAATCGGCGTCGAAGAGGATCTCAGCAGGGAGAAGCTTTGCCCGGTGCTCGCCTATCATGTCGCGAAGAATAGGACCCAGGCGATTTCCCAGTCGAGAGCGGTTCTTCGGCTCGCGGGGGCGGGGCACACGGCGGCCGTGCATGCCTCGGACGAGCAGACTGCTTTCGATTTCGCGCGCGCGGTGGAGTCCTATCGGGTCGTCGTCAACGCGCCCTGCTCCCAGGGAGCGGCCGGATTCGGCACGAATCTCGCCCCGACGTTCACGGTTGGAACAGGGTATTTCGGCCGCAGTTCCGTCGGAGACAATATCGGGCCTCAGCATCTCGTCCACTGGACGAAGCTGGCCTACAATTCCGATCGATCCGAAAAATTCGGCGACTTTCGCGGCGTAGCGGCTAGATTCGACGGCCCTCTTCCCCAGGCTCCCGAAGACGGGGTTCCGGGCAGAACCCGGAACGATTCGCCGCCCGGCGGCGGAATCGCTCAAAGCGGAATAGATCGGGAGGAGCTCAGAAGAATCATCGCCGAAGAACTGCGGGCGGTATTGAAGGGGTAGTCATGGCCGAGCTTCGTTCCTTCATCTTTATCGACCAGCTGCAGCCGCAGACGCTTGCATACATCGCGACATGGATGCGAGGCAGCTTGCCGCGCCGAAACATGGCGGCCCAGATAATCGAAGTCGCGCCGGGCATGGATATCGAGGCCCTGACGGATATTGCGCTCAAGGGATCCGATGTCAAAGCGGGACTACTGGTCGTTGAGCGGCAATTCGGATATCTGGAATTTCATTCCTCGTCCACCGCGGAAGTCAAGGCCGGAGCCCAGGCGGTTCTCGAGTCTCTAGGAGCGGCTGAAGACGATGCCACGACGCCCGCCATTCTCGGCTCGAAGACGGTGACGCGAGTGGATCGCCAGCACGCCTTCCTCATCAACCGCAATAAGCTCGGTTCAATGATTCTTGCGGGCGAAAGCCTGTATTTGCTGGAGTGCAAGCCGGCCTCCTACACTATTCTCGCCTGCAACGAAGCGGAAAAAGCGTCGAACATTAAGGTCATCGACTACAGGATGATCGGCGCAAACGGGCGGCTCTACCTTGCCGGGGACGAGGCGGAAGTCCGAAATGCCAGAGAAGCCGCGGAAGGCGCATTGCGCGGCAAGGGAGCGGCCTAGACGAATGCCTGACGAGCTAAGGGCCGCCATCCGCGAAATTTTGCGAGAGGAATTGGCCAAGGCCGGCGCCGACAAGGCAAAGGCGGAGCGGCGGATCGCTGAAGAAAGGGTCAAAATCGAATCCGATGAAGACCTGATGAAATTCGCTAGGCGCCTGCTAGCTCTGTACTCCGATCCGGGTTCGCGCCAGGCGATCGAGAATGGCCGGCATGTCTTCAAACTCGGCGAGCGCGGCGCGTCGATGCCGAGAGACCGTTCCGATAGAGCGGCCGAGCCGATGCGGGACTTGAAAGCCGCGCGCTTCGAATCAGGCTTGATAACGGAAAAAACGATTAGAAGCCTGCCCGATTCAACTGCGCTAGTCAGAGCGGAGAAAGCCGTAAAATTTACGCCGCTTGCGCTCGAAGCCCTTCGAAGGGCGGGAATCAAACTTGAGAGGACGAAAACATGATTCGCGGGCGAGTAATCGGAAGATTGTGGTCGTCAAAAAATATCGAAACGATTCCCGGCGGGGCGCTGCTGGAAGTCGAAGCGGACGGCGGCGGAAAGATCGTCGCGCTTGACGTCATAGGTTGCGCCGAGGGCGAAGCCGTTCTCGTAACGCAGGGGTCGGTCGCGGCATCGCACTTTCCGAACGCGCGAGCTCCGATCGACGCTTTAATAATCGGCTCGATAGACGAATAGCACCGAATGCCAGTTCAAGGAGAAAAATGATGGCGAATTCAGCACTTGGAATGATTGAAACAAGGGGGTTCGTTCCCTCGCTCGCGGCGGCGGACGCCATGGTCAAGGCCGCCAATGTGGAAATCGTTTCGAAAAACGAGGTGGGCGGCGGCCTAGTGTCGGTTTTAATCAGAGGCGACGTGGGCGCGGTCAAGGCGGCGACCGAAGCGGGCGCCGAGGCCGCGAACGGTATTGGCGAAGTCGTCGCCGTGCACGTGATTCCCAGGCCGCACGGCGACCTTGGCGACCATTTCGGCACGGCAAGCTAGCCAGAGCCATCCAGGATCGAGAGCAACCCGAGGCATCTCAAATGACCGAACTCAGGGTCTATCTGCCGATTTACGATCTGCAGCCGCAGTTCGCGGCTTATCTAAGCTCGCCGCTCCGGGCGCGCGGCTATCCTCCGTTTGTCGGGCAGCACAGCTTGATCATCGAGGTTGCTCCCTCCCTTTCAATACACCGCATTGCCGACCTCGCTCTAAAGGCGGCGCCGAACATGGAGCCCGGAATACTTTTTACCGAGCGTCAGTTCGGCCTCCTGGAACTGCATGCTTCGGAGCGATCTGAAATGGAGGATGCGGGGAGGGCGATTCTCGACGGCATAGGCGCATCGCCCGGGGATCAGTTCGCGCCATCGACGCTGTTCGTGGATATCATCGAGAACATTTCCGATCAGCACGCGATCATTCTGAACAGAACCCGCGACGGCTCGATTCTGGTGCCCGGCTCCAGCCTGCTGCTGTACGAGCTGTCGCCGGCGCTCTTCGCGTGCGCCGCCGCGAACGAGGCGGAGCGCGCAGCTCCCGGAGCGGTCATTAACGACGTGCAGATGATGGGGGCGACCGGTCGGGTCTTCCTTTCGGGAACCCCGCGGGAACTCGAGCTTGCCAAAGCGGCGATCGAAGCCGCTTTGGAGACAATCGACGGTCGACCGCAGGCATCGACGAGCAAGCGGCGCAAGAGCGGCTAACGCGAGTCCTTCAAAGGCTGCCAAGTCCGCGCGCTAGCCGGCAATCCGGGCGGCGTCGAACGCGCGCGTCTTCGGAATTCGAAAACGGCGGCTATTCGCGAACGTGGAAACGCGCGAGTCCGGACGCGGTCGCGAACAACCGGATTCGCGGCGAGACGATCACTGCGAGGGCTCCTCGGTCATTCGGGGAGCCCGTTTGCCGTCTTCCGAACGCTTGAGGCTTCGCTTTGCCGAATTCGCGGCCGAATAGGGCGCCTATTCGAGATTTCCATCGGGAAATTGTGGCGCCGCGCCGGACGAATTGCTAATGTTTCGGAAGCGGCAACCCGGAGGCAAAAATGGTTCACTCTGCTGTCAAGCCGGAATTCAGCGAGATTTTCGACCTGTCCGCAAGCGTCGAAAAGCTGGGTTCGGGCTTTGTGTTCACGGAAGGCCCGGTTTGGCATCCGAGCGAAAAATACCTTTTGTTTTCAGATATGCCCGGAGATGTGCGGCGTCGCTGGTCCGAGGCTGGCGGAGTAACGGAGGAAATGCGGCCGTCCAACAAAGGCAACGGCATGACCTACGATTCCGAGCTCAACCTGCTTGTTTGCGAGCATGCTACGAGCTCGGTCGCAAGATTTAGGCCGGACGGGGTTCGAGACGTGCTGTGCTCGCGCTTTGAAGGCAAGGAACTGAACTCGCCGAACGACATTTGCGTTCATTCGAACGGCTCCGTCTACTTCACGGATCCGACCTACGGGCGAATGCCGCACTTCGGCGTAGAAAGACCGACGCAGCTTGGATTCCAGGGAGTTTACATGCTTAAGCCGGGCCACGCTCCGGGAACCGAGCCGACGCTGGTATCCGACCGCTACATGTTTACGCAGCCCAACGGCCTGTGCCTAAGCCCCTGCGAACGATTTATGTGGGTCAACGATTCCGACCAATGCAATATTCGGAAATTCGATGTCGCTCCCGACGGGAGGCTCGTCAATGCGAGGATTTTCGCTTCCGGAATCAAGGATAGCGCGGAACCGGGAATTCCCGATGGAATGAAGGCGGACTCGAATGGCAATGTTTGGGTAACAGCCCCCGGCGGCGTCTGGGTCTATTCGTTCGAAGGCGAGCTGCTCGGAAAGATCGACATTCCCGAACAGGCCGCAAACCTTCACTGGGGCGGCGAAGATTGGTCGACTCTGTACATTTGCGCCAACACATCTCTCTATTCGGTCGGCACGCGGGCAAAAGCCCGCATGGAGCCGTTCATGACCGCCGGCTCGGCGGCCTCAAGAACGGACGCAGGAGTCGAATCGCCGGATGCCTTGACTCTCCGGCCGGCTCGAACGGCGCTTGTAATTCAGGATATGCAAAACGACGTAATCATGGAAGGCGGCGCGTTCTCCTCGAGCGGGTCGCCGAGTCACGCCTTGTCTCAGAACGCCGTTGAAAATTGCCGGCTGCTGGCGGAGGCTTGCCGCAGGCGCGGAGCCATGGTTATCCATGTCTGGTTCGTTTGCGAGCCGGGGCATCCGGCTCTGTCGCAGAATGCTCCGCTATTCAAAGGCGTCAAAGCGGAAAACGCCCTGGTCAGAGGTAGCTGGGGAGCGGCTCCGGCAAGCGGCCTTGAGCCGGTATCCGGCGATTTGGTCGTCGAAAAGATGACCATGAGCCCCTGGGAGTCCAGCCGGCTGGAATCCTACTTGCGCGGGGCCGGAATCGATACGATTATCAATACCGGCGCGTGGACGAATATGAGCGTCGAACACACCGCTAGAACCGCCGCCGACAAGGGATTCCGCGTCGTCGTTCCCGAAGACGCCTGCTCCACGATGAACTCGGACTGGCACCGCGCTTCGATCGACTTTGCAATGCAGAATGTCGCGACGGTCGCAAAGGCCGCCGATGTAATAGCCGCTCTAGGCCGATGATAGCGAGCAATTCCTTGCCATGAGTCTTGCGAATTTCCGAACAGGAAGATGCCTCGGCGAGGATATGTTAGACCGACCGCGTTAGTCCGCCGTCGACTCGGATGTTCTGGCCGGTGATATAGCTGGACGCATCGGAAATCAGAAAGGAAATGACTTCCGACAATTCGCTCACGCGGGCGTAGCGCCCCATGGGAATTCGGGCCTTCCTGTCGGGCTTTTCGGGAAGGCTGTCGATAAAGCCCGGCAGTACGTTGTTCATCCTGATTCCGTCGGAGGCGTGGTTGTCGCTGTAAAGTTTCGCGAAGGCCGCCAGCCCGGCGCGAAACACCGCCGAAGTCGGGAAATCCGCGTCGGGTTCAAACGCGGCGAATGTCGAAACGTTGACGATCGAACCGCCGCGCTTCGTCATCAGGGGCGTGACGATTCTCGCCATCCGAACAACGTTGAGAAGGTAGCAATCCATTCCCGCGTGCCAATCGCCGTCGGAAATTTCCAGAATGCCGCCTTTCGGCCCGTGTCCCGCGCAATTTACAACGCCGTCGATTCTTCCGTAGCGCTTGTATGAGAATTCAGCGAATTCTTCCAAATCCCCGGCTTTTAGATTCGACCCCGTAAACCCGACTCCGCCGAGGTCGATCCCGATTTTTTCGCCCTTGCCCGACGACGACATGACGGCGATCCCGTATCCGGTTTCGGCCAGTTTCCTAGCCGCATCCGCTCCGATCCCGGATCCGCCCGCTACGACAAGAACAACCGGCCTATCGTGCACTTCATTGCTCCTCGCCCGCCGGCCGGAATCATAAGCGGCTCCCGCTGGCGGCTTGCGTTTTCATTGCTGGTTGATTTCAGCGGCGAATCCATTCGCGTTGCCGATCCTGCGGAATTCATGGGTCCAGCCGCCTAGAGAAATTGCGGCCGAGCCAGTAGGCCTTCGGTCGACTTCACTTGGACGGGCCAATCATCATGAACAGTTGGCGACCTTCAAGCTTAGGCAGGATTTCAACTTTTCCGACCTGTGAAATATCGCTTGCGACCCGATTTAAAAGATTGCGCCCAATATCCTGGTGAGCCATTTCGCGGCCCCGGAATCGCATGGTAACTTTAACCTTGTCGCCGTTGCCAAGGAATTTCGCGACATTTCGCAATTTAACGTCATAGTCGTGCCTGTCCGTATTCGGACGAAACTTCACTTCTTTGACTTCGATGGTTTTTTGCTTTTTTCGAGCTTCGGATTCTCGTTTTTGCTGCATATACTTGAATTTGCCGTAATCCATGACTTTGCAAACCGGAGGGGCCGCCGTTGGCGAGATTTCAACTAGATCCAAGTCCGACTGCTGAGCGATTTCAATTCCCTGATCCGGCGTTGTTATTCCGAAGTTTTCGCCCTCAGGTCCTATGAGCCGGATTTCACGGGCGATTATGCGATCATTAACTCGAGGTCCCGTTTCGCGCACCGGCGGCGCGTTATGTGGTCGACGTGGTATTTGGTTTTCTCCTCTTTTACCGCGTAGGAATTCTAAGCCTCAATTATATTGGGCGATTCGTAAAATCAATAGCGGTTGCCGCAAATTAACGTCATGGGCTCAATTCGCAAAAAGTTAAAGAAAGCGATGATTCCGTATTCGTTCGCAGCATGGAATTCGGACCGCCGCTTTGATTCCTCGACATCCCCGATTCAATCGGCTGGAATATTCGCTTTGCCATCGGCTTTCGATCCCGTTCGCATTTGTCTTGGCGCTGCAGTCCGATGTTCGCCAAAAGCCGGGATGCCGCGAGCTAGCGGCAATCGCAGCCGAACTCGAAATTTCGACCGCAAAGGATCGCGGTCAGGCCGTTTGAAAGGCAAGCAAGTATGCGCAGAAATTCACAAGGGTAACGGCGACGCGCATTCCTCTCGGCACCGGCGGAAACAATCGAGCTTTCGTCATGCCGAATGCAACCCGAGGACCTACGCGCCCTTTCGCAGGTCGGGCGGCATTGACTCGGCGGCGAAGCGTTTTACAGCCTCATCGAGTCCCGCGACCTCGAGGCCGCGCTCGCCGAGCACTCTGATCGAAACCGTGCCGTTCGCCAATTCTTTCGCGCCAACGGCGAAAATGACCGGAACCTTGCTCAGCGAATGCTCGCGGACCTTGAAATTGATTTTTTCATTGCGGGTATCGGCTTCCGCTCGCAGACCCGCCTTTCGGAGGGTTTCAACAACATCGCGAGCGTATTCGTCCGCTTCCGATACGATAGTCGCCACAACGATTTGCAAGGGCGACAGCCAAAACGGCAATCGGCCGGCATAGTTCTCCAGTAGAATTCCGATAAACCTCTCGAAGCTGCCAAGAAGCGCGCGGTGCAGCATAACCGGCCTATGCTTGTTGCCGTCGCGGCCCACATAGACAGCGTCGAGCCTTTCCGGCAGAACGAAATCGACTTGAAGCGTTCCGCATTGCCAGTCTCTGCCGATCGCGTCGGTCAATACGAACTCGAGCTTGGGTCCGTAAAACGCGCCTTCGCCCGAATTAAGTTCGTAGGAATAGCCTCCGGCTTCCGCTGCGTCGATCAAAGCCTGCTCCGCGCGATCCCAGGTTTCGTCCGACCCCACTCTGACCTCGGGCCTGTCGGCGTACTTGATTTTGAATTCAGGGAATCCAAGGTCCCGGTAAACGCGCGAGAGCATGCCGATAAATTCCCGGGTTTCCGACTCGATCTGATCCTCCTCGCAAAAGATATGCGCGTCGTCCTGAACGAATCCGCGCACGCGCATCAAGCCGTGAAGCGCCCCGGATGGTTCGTAGCGGGTGCAGGATCCGAACTCGGCCATGCGCAAGGGCAGGTCGCGATAGCTCTTCTGCCCGAAATTGTAGATTTGAACGTGACAGGGGCAGTTCATCGGCTTGAGAGCGTTGATTCGCTTTTCCGCCGCATGCTCCTCGTCGACGCTGACGATGAACATGTTTTCCTGGTACTTTTCCCAGTGCCCCGATGCGATCCACAGGCTTCTGTCGACGACCTGGGGCGTGTTGACCTCCACGTAGCCGTGTTCGATCTGGCGGCGCCGCATGTAATCGGTGAGCTGGCGGTAGACCGTCCAGCCGTCGGGATGCCAGAACGCCATGCCCGGCGCTTCCTCCTGGAAGTGAAACAGCTTCATTTCGCTTCCGAGCTTTCTGTGGTCGCGCTTTCTGGCCTCTTCGAGCATGTTCAAGTGGCCTTTAAGATCTTCGCGATTGCGGAAAGCCACTCCGTAAATCCGCTGGAGCATTTTGTTGCGGGAATCTCCGCGCCAATAGGCGCCCGCGATGCTCATAAGCTTGAAGGTGTCGGCCGGCACCTGCCCGGTGTGCTGGAGATGAGGGCCGCGACACAGATCCTGCCATTCGCCGTGCCAGTACATGCGCACATCTTCGTCTTCGGGGATCATCCCGATCAGCTCAACCTTGTACGGCTCGCCGCTGCTCCTGTAATGTTCGATCGCGCGTTCCCGAGGCCAGGTTTCGGTTCGAACCGAATCCCGCATGTTGATGATTTCGCGCATTTTTTGTTCGATTTTTGGCAAGTCGTCGGGTGAAAACGGCTCGTTCTTGTCAAAATCGTAGTACCAGCCGTTTTCGATTACCGGTCCAATCGTAACTTTGGCGTCGGGCCAGATCTCCTGAACCGCTCGCGCCATAATGTGCGCGAGGTCGTGCCTTATTAGCTCCAGGGATTGCGGTTCATCCTTCATCGTGTGAATTACGACGCTTGCGTCCGCCGAGAGCGGCCATTGAAGATCCCAATGCTGGCCGTTGACAGTTGCGGAAATGGCCCGCTTGCGCAGCGACGCCGAAATTCCGGCCGCGATTTCGGCCACGGTTACTCCGCACGGATAATTTTTTCTGCCGCCATCCGGAAACTGAACCGCAATGTCCATGTCGTATTCCAATTATGAAAGTCCCGCTCGACTCAAACGAGAGCAGTCCTTTTACATTTGAAGCGCAGAAGTCAACAAACACGCGGCAAGCGAATGCCGTGTTCGGCTCTTTGCATAGATTTCCGTGGTACACTAATCGCACTCGCTGAATTCATCCGGCAAGATTTCGGAGATGAATCCGAGTTGGCCGACCACGGCAAAATCCGGAGACGAGCCGTGTTTCGGGAAATTATACTCCGCTGATTCTTGAATCTTCCCGAGTTCTCCGGTTCGCGGCGGTCGTCGGGCGCGTTCGGATTCAACTGCGCGGCGCCGTCGATGCAATACGGGGACCGCCGAATAAGGCGGCGGAGAGGACAAGCGCCGAAAATTCGGATCCCGGCAACGGGACGAAAGAAATTCTGCAAAAGCGAGGGGAATTCCCAATTTCCCGCGCCAATGAAGACCCGTCGACACCAAGAACGCCGTTAACCCGCGTCTGCGATCGTCTTCAAACCGCCTGCGTTTGCCGCATTGCGGTACAGAGGGCCGCGCGAAGGAATAGGTTGCGCCGGATCCGGAGTTAAAGCATTCTATTCAATGTGCCGTGCCCGTCGATAAACTGATGCTTGAGAGCGGCTCCGGCATGAATCGCGACAAGCGCCAGAAGCCCGTAGGAAGCAAAGTAGTGAACGGCTTCCGCGAGATTCCGCACGGGTTCGGAAACGGCCGCCACGGCTGGGACTTTCCAAAGCCCGAATATTTCGAATCCCGATCCAGACGAGGTCGACAGCAGGTATCCGGAAACCGGAATAACAATCATGGCGCACATCAACAGAATATGGGTCGCTCGGGCGGCGGCGCGCTCCCAGGGCCGAAGTTCCGTTTGCAGCGCCGGCGATGCCGAACTGAATTTCCGAATCAGGAATACGGCCGCCAGAGCGAGGACCGCCATTCCAATGGAGCGATGCAATTCCAGCGCTCTAGTCGACCACGCGTGATAATAGTCGAGACCGACCATCCACCAGCCGAGCCACGCCATCCCGAGCATGCAGATAGCAAGAATCCAATGCAAGAGCCTGCTAGTGAATCCGTACTTGGCGCCTCGGTTCTTGGCCAAGGATCAATTCCCGGTCGCTTGCTCTACTGGCGGACAGCCTCGATAAACAATTGGACCTCGACGGTCTCGGCGCCGGGGCCGAGTCTGTAGTTCATACCGAATTCCGCGGGCGCGAAAGCGTATTCGCCCTCGAATCCGGCTCTATAGCCGCCCCACGGGTCGTTTCCTTCGGCGATTCTTGTAACGCTGAACGACACGTTTCTTGTCATGCCCAGCAGGGTCAAATCTCCCGAAAGCACGCCTCCCGTCCTATCGCCATCATAGCCGGTGCTGACGAATGTCACCTCGGGATGCTCGTCGACATTGAAGAATTGACGGCCTCGCAGATGCCGGTCTCGTTCCGCATGGTTTGTATCGAGACTTTTGGCATCGATTGTGACTTCGATCGATTGGTACGCCTGCCCGGCATCCGGGTCGTATGTCATCTGGCCCTCGAAGCGGTTGAACCGGCCGATGAGCCAGCTGATGCCAAGGTGCTTGGTCCTGAATTGAATGAAAGAATGCGCGGTATCGATTCTGTATTCTGCAGCGGAAGCCGAAGTCGGGGTTCCGGCAAGCGCCGCGGCAAGAATCGCCAGCGACATCAAGTTCGTTATTATTCGCATAGCCATGAATTCCTATGTTTGGGGAGTGTATTCCTTCATCGCCGATTTTTTCCTTCGCGGCGGTTTCGGTCGCATAAGGAGATCATGCCAATACCGGAAAATTTCCAGGTGTTAAAAATAAAATTTTTGAAAGCACTGAAAGTTCCCCTGATGTTTCTCATGCCAATTCTTCCCAGCTTTTAGCGCCGAGCGTGCGGATCCGATCCGGGGAGTTGGTGAAATCCGACCAGACTGCGCCAACCTTCTCCTTGACGGCATCGGCGGTCTCGAAGACCTGGTTGGCGAAGTGGCGCGATTTCCGGAACTAGAATACGGTCTCAACCGGGTTCAGCTCCGGGCTGTGGAGAAGGAAAGATGGAATGGAAGTCGGATCACGGATTTCGGCGGCTGGGTGACGAGTTTAGGTCACGGTGGCGCCTCGAAGGCCCGCTTCCCCATCCGGCGGGCCGGAGCCTCAAGGTCCCGCCGCATCGAAGCGCGGCGGGACTCATCGAATCGGGATCGAATCGCAGAAAACTCGATCCGAAGCCCGAAGCGGGCTTCACGTCTTTACCGATTTCAAAATCAGCGCGCGAGTCGAACGCTGCTCCGCCCGGCGCTGAAACTCGTGACTAATCGAAACGCGCGCAATAATCGCGAATTTCCGGTCAGCAGTACGGTACGTTAACGGCCAATCCGCCTAATGACGTTTCCTTGTACTTTTCGCTCATGTCATTCCCTGTCTGCCTCATTGTTTCAATGCATGCGTCAAGCGACACGAAGTGGGTGCCGTCCCCCCTCAAGCTTAGGGATGCGGCCGAAACCGCTTTGATGGCGCCCAGGCCGTTGCGCTCGATGCACGGGATTTGAACCAGGCCCTTGACCGGATCGCAGGTCATGCCGAGATGGTGCTCCAGAGCGATCTCCGCCGCATTCTCGACCTGGGCGGGCGTGCCGCCCAATACGGCGCAAAGACCGGCGGCCGCCATTGCGGCGGCCGAGCCGACTTCGGCCTGGCATCCGCATTCCGCTCCGGAAATCGAAGCGTTTCGCTTCATTAGACCGCCGATCGCCGCAGCCGTAAGAAAAAAATCCGGTATCCTGCCCGACCAGGCGCTCGGAACGTGGTCCAAATAGTACTTCAGCGTCGCGGGAACGACTCCCGCGGCGCCGTTCGTCGGCGACGTTACGACTTGGCCGCCGGAGGCGTTTTCTTCGTTAACCGCCATGGCGTAGACGGAAATCCAATCATTGATTATGTGAGGCGCCGCAAGATTCGTTCCGTATTCCTGCTTAAGGCGGGTCATGATCGACTGGGCGCGGCGCCTGACTCCCAATCCGCCCGGCAGAACGCCGCCGGTCTCGATGCCTCGCGCAATGCACCGGGTCATCGCGTCCCAAATCCGCTCGATGCCTTCGTCGACCATCCGGCGACTGCGCAGCCGGCATTCGTTCGCCAGCATCATATCGGCGATGGACATGCCGCTTTCGTCGGCCTGTTCCAGCATTTCCGCCGCGCTGCGGAATTGATAGGGCACGGCGCCGTCCGCCGATGCCGCCGGCTTTTTGGCAAAGTCGCTTTCCGACATTACGAATCCGCCGCCAATGGAATAGTATGATTCCCGAACGATTATGTCGCCCTGCGCGTCGGTCGCGCTGAGAACCATGCCGTTCGTATGCCGAGGCAACCGCGTTTCAAAGTCAAAAACCAGATCTTCGGCGGGATCGAATTTCAGCGGAGGCAATCCTTCCACCGAAACCGTCTGCGAGGCTGCGAGATTCGCCAAGGCGATTTCGGCTTTATTCGAATCGTACGAGTCCGGAAGGAATCCGAGGAATCCCAGAGCGACCGCCCTGTCCGTGGCATGGCCCTTTCCGGTAAAGGCGAGCGAGCCGTGGAGCGAAGCTCTCAATCCGAATGGCGTAAAATGGCTCTTGCGCAGCGTGTCCAGGAACAATCCCGCCGCAAGCATTGGGCCCATGGTATGCGAACTCGAAGGTCCCACGCCGATCTTGAAAATATCGAAAGTGCTAATAAACATGCTCGAATTCCTCCCGCGTTTGAAATTCTCGCCAAATTTTCAGGTGACTGCATGCCGTATTCGACCGTTTTTGGCGCAAAACGGAAATCTTGAAAAGTTTTCCGAGCAATTACGCGGCTACGACCTTAAATTTTTCTTGGAACCGGTTTATATCGTCCTCAAACGCCGGTTTGGAAATCCTGCATGACTGGAATTTTGCTAGCTGACGCGCATTCCGCCAAAAAATTTGCGGCGAATCGCGCGCTTGAACATATCGACGACGGTATGCGGATCGGGCTTGGGAGCGGTTCGACGGCGTTGATTTTCGTGCGCGAGCTGGCGGATGCCGTGGTCAGAAATGAATGGAACGTGACATGCGTATCAACTTCGAGTAGCACGAGCCGGGTCGCCATTGAATTAGGCTTGGGCTTGTCGCCCCTCAACGAAGTCCTCCATCTGGACATCGCAATTGACGGCGCCGACGAAATTGACCCGGGCTTGAATTTGGTTAAGGGCGGCGGAGGCGCGCTTCTTCAGGAAAAAATAGTCGCGGCGGCATCTGAAACCATGATCGTAATCGCCGATTCAAGCAAATTGGTCGAATCGCTTGGTTCTTTTCCTCTGCCGGTGGAAGTTACAAGGTTTGGATGGAAATCGACAATGAGCCGCCTGCGAGACTTTTTCGGCACGAGCGATGTCGACGGCTCCGAGTGCAAATTGAGAGGCGGCGAAGGAGATCCCTACTTAACTGACGAAGGCAACTTCATAGTCGATGCGTCGCTGGGACGGATCGGCAATCCCGAGGCTATCGCCGCCGAGATAAACTGCATACCCGGCGTAGTTGAAAACGGATTGTTCGCCAATATTGCTTCGTCGGCAATCGTTGGATGGCCAAACGGAGACGTAGAAGTATTGAGCGAAGGCAAATGCAACCCCATAATGAATTCCGCGGCAATCGAAGTCGGATCCCAAAGCGCGGGCGGCGTACATGTTTGATTGCGACCTTTTTGTAATCGGCGGCGGATCTGGCGGCGTGCGAGCCGCGAGAATGGCCGCCGCCGCCGGGGCAAAGGTCGCCCTTGCCGAGGAGTTTCGCTTGGGCGGCACGTGCGTAATTCGCGGCTGCGTCCCTAAAAAGCTTATGGTCTACGCATCCGGATTTTCGGAAAAATTCCAAAGCGCGGCCGGCTTCGGCTGGTCGTGCGGAACCCCCCGATTCGACTGGAAGCATTTCAAAGCGGCAAAAGACAAGGAAATCGCCAGGCTTGAAGGCGTTTACCGCCAGCTGCTCGAAACTTCGGGCGTTGAAGTTTTCGATCGTCGAGCCGTGCTTGAAAGCGCGCACTGCGTCGAGCTAACCGATGGGAATCGAATTCGGGCGCGGCATATTCTCGTCGCGACCGGCGGGTCGCCGCAGGTGCCCGATTTTCCGGGTTCCGAGCACGCGATTACATCCAACGAGGTCTTTGAACTGGAAGAACTTCCTCAGCGCATACTTATAGTAGGCGGAGGGTATATTGCCTGCGAGTTCTCATGCATTCTGAACGGAATGGGTTCCGATGTTCTTCAATTCTACCGCGGGCCTCAGATCTTGAGGGGATTCGACGACGACGTTCGCAATCATCTGGGCGAGGCCATGATCGGGCGCGGGATAGACCTCGAGCTGCAAACCGACGTGGCCGAAATACGCGCTCGGAACGGCGGCTTCGAGGTCGTTGCCTTGGACGACCGGCGGTTTGAAGTCGACCGGGTCATGTATGCAACCGGGCGACGACCCTCGACGAAGGGCCTTCGCCTCGAAGAGGCCGGCGCTAGGCTCGGCGACAAGGGCGAAATCGAGGTCGACAATTATTCGCAGACCGCGGCGCCGTCGATATTCGCCGTTGGCGACGTCACGAACCGGGTCAATCTGACTCCGGTTGCGATTCGCGAAGGCGCGGCGTTCGTTGAAACGGTTTTCAAAGGTAATCCGACGCCGGTCGATCACGAATTTATCGCCACGGCGGTTTTTACGCAGCCGGAAATCGGCACCGTCGGCATGACCGAAGACGAGGCCGGGAAGCGAGGCGGCGTCGAGATATACATGGCGAAGTTCAGGCCGCTGGCCTCGTCCATTTCGGGCAAGGAGGAGCAAGCTCTCATGAAGCTCGTTGTCGATTCGGCGAGCAGGCGCGTGCTTGGCGTCCATATCGTCGGCGAGAGCGCCGCGGAAATGATCCAGCTTGCGGCGGTTGCGGTGAAGATGGGCGCGACGAAGGAAGATTTCGACCGGACGGTCGCAGTGCATCCGACTGCGGCGGAAGAGCTAGTTACATTTCGCGATCCGGTTAGAGCAACTTGAAATTTCCCGTCGCAAGAGCCACTATCTATATATAGATTCCCAAGGAATTGAGAAAAAGGAGTGCAAACCCTCTAATGTCACAAAACAATTCTGGCGGTCCCTGGGGCGGCCGCGACAGGGGTGGCGGCCAAGGTCCGAACATCCCCGAAATGCCGGAAATCGACGAGTTGATGGATAAGGGCCGAGACCAGCTCAAATCCATTTTCGGCGGTGGCGGGCGCGGCGGCGGGCGAAGGTCCAAGAGACGCGGAACGGGCGGCCCGGGACTGTCGCGCGGCCCGATTATCCTGGTAATCCTAGGCTTGGCCGTAGCTTGGGCTTACTTCTCATTCTATTCCGTCAAGCCGGAAGAGCGTTCCGTGGAATTTTTCCTGGGCGAATATTCCTCGACGGGCCAGCCGGGGCTGAATTTCGCCCCGTGGCCGCTGGTAACTCGCGAAATCGTATCGGTTACGCGCGAACGGACGGAGGACATTGGCGTCGGCGGGGGCGCTCGGGTCGACGAGGGCCTGATGCTCACGGGCGACGAAAACATCATCGACATTGATTTCCAAGTCGTTTGGAACATTACGGATCCGTCGCTATTCCTCTTCAATCTCGCCGATCCGATCGAAACGATTCGCGCTGTTTCCGAATCGGCGATGCGGGAAATCATGGCTCAGTCGGAATTGGCGCCGATTCTCAACCGCGACCGAGGAATCGTTGCGGCGAGGCTGGCCGAATTGATTCAGATAAATCTCGACAGCTACAATTCCGGGATGAATGTCGTCAGGGTGAATTTCGAAAAGGCCGACCCGCCGAAGGAAGTCATCGACAGCTTCCGCGAGGTTCAGGCGGCGGAACAGGAGCGCGATCGTCTGCAGAAGCAGGCGGACGCCTATGCGAATAGAGTGCTCGCCGGCGCGCGCGGCGAAGCGGCGCAGTTGCTCGAAGAAGCCGAAGGCTACCGGGCGCAAGTCATAAACGAAGCCGAAGGCGAAGCGAGCCGGTTTAGCGCGGTTCTTACGGAATACGAGCTAGCGCCGGAAGTAACTAGGAAGCGCCTCTACATTGAAACTATGGAGCGGGTCTTCGCCTCGGTTGACAAGATTTTGCTTGACCAGAATATCGGCTCGGGAGGCGGTAGCGGAATCGTACCCTATCTTCCGTTGAATGAATTGCGCAGAGGAACGACAGACCAATGAATAGAGCCACGCTGATACTGGCCGCCGTAGTCATCGTAGTTGGCACGGCGCTAAGTTCGATTTTCATCGTAGACGAACGCGAGAAGGCGCTAGTTCTGCAATTCGGTCAAGTGCAATTTGTCAAGGAAGACCCCGGCCTAGCATTCAAAATCCCCTTGATTCAAGAGGTCGTGAGATACGACGACCGGATACTTTCGCTGGCTACGCAGTCGCTTGAAGTTACGCCTCTCGACGACCGTCGACTTGTCGTCGATGCCTTCGCCAGGTACAGGATTTCCGATGTCGTCCAGTTCCGCGAAGCTGTCGGCGTCGGCGGCGTGCGGTCCGCGGAGAGCAGGCTTGAACGCATTCTAACCGCGGCAACTCGCGAAGTGCTTGGTTCCGTTTCATCCAATACGGTGCTGTCGGCGGACAGGGCGGCACTGATGGAGCAGATTCGAGACAAGGCAAGATTAGATGCGGAAAATCTCGGGGTCGAAGTTATCGACGTCCGGCTGAAGCGCACCGACCTGCCTGCGCAGAACTTGGAAGCCACCTTCGCGCGCATGCGCGCGGAGCGGGAAAGGGAAGCGGCCGACGAAATCGCCCGAGGCGAGGAAGCGGCTCAGAAGGTTCGCGCCCAGGCCGATAGAACTCTAGTCGAAATCGTTTCCGAAGCTCGCAAGCAAGCCGAAATAACGCGCGGTGAAGCCGATGCGCGGCGCAACGCGATATTTGCCCAAGCTTTTGGCGCCAACCCGGAGTTTTTCGAGTTCTACAGATCTCTAAACGCTTACGAGAAGGCTCTCGACGGGAAGAACACGTCGATCGTCATGTCGCCCGACAGCGAATTCTTCGACTACCTGAAGACTGACTCTATCAATTGAATTAGTCCGTAGATTCAGTTTGAATTGTTCCTTGCTTCAATTCGCGAGCGAGGAAATCCTCTTCTAGAACCCCGTGTCCGGCGCAGCCAGGCACGGGGGAACGGGGAGGTCGGGAAAATAGCCGCTTGTCTAACGACCGGCTTTGCGCGGAGTCGGATTGACGGCAAGCGCGAAATCGGTCGGAGGATGTGGCGATGGCTATAAACGAGCCGATCAGATTAAATCGAAATGATTATCGCATCGCTCGGTGCGGAAGCTGACGTAGCCGAGATGAATACGGGCATTTGTCGTTCAGGCGCCATTTGAGACTTCAAGACATAGCGGCGAAGAGATTGACGCGCTAGCAAATTCCGTCCGACCAGATTTAGTCGAGTTGGACTGTCGCGGAATGATTCAGGCGGAATTGCGCAACCGGAATCTGCATTCGGACCTCGAACTGTGCGAGGCGACGGCACTCGGATAGGGACAGCCCTCGCTTCCGTCCTTTCGGCGGGAATCCTGGGAATTTCCGGGCAGTTCGACTTATGGCGGCTTCTTCGACATGGGCGCCCGGGCCACTCGCGCCATAGTCGCTAGAATTGGCCGGCCGCTGTCCGCACAACCGAATCGGCGGCGAAGGCGCCGTGTTCAAGACGCAACGCCTGAATCTCGCAACCGAAGAGTTGATTTCCGCTGCTGGAATTGACGCGCGGCACCGACTGGACGCAAGGGCGGAAATCCCCGAAACCGCGCCTCGACAGAGGACCGCGCGTGGGCGGACGGGGCATCGAACACATTCCGCACCGTTTTTCCGCGGAAGCAACGATGCGCGGAGCCGATTAGGACTCTTCGCGGACGTGTCGCCGATATCCGGCTAGCTAGGCTGGCAGATTATCTTATATCAAGTCGATGGGCGCAAACGTCGGCAAATAGCGATAAAGCTCAATGTAGTCATTTGCGTCCTTATGGGGCATCGGCCCAAAATCAAGGTTTGCGCCCTGTGCCAGCGGCAGCTGGCGCTCCAGATGCGCAATTTCCCTCAATGCAGGTTTCGGAGCACGTATTCGAAAGTGATCGACGCCAGGACGAAAAAATTTCAATCGTTCGAAAGCGCACGCACGAAAGTCCGCATCACTGGCCCGATCAAAGAAAACACCGCCAAACGTCGTCATCCTTGCGTTGTCATCGTACTGGAAATTGAACAGTTGTTTGTAATCCATCTGTCTGTCCGGATCGGCGCCGTTAGCTGCAGACAGGGCATCGCGGATCTCTCTATCGCCGATTTGCCTGTACAACTTAGCAAGACCCCAACCGCGAAGCGAGGGTAGGTCGGTCTGAACCGGAATTCGTTCGGTCCCAATATCTGTGCGAAGCTAATCGAGCATATCTGCGCCATCTTCGTTTGATTGCCATGGGTGAGCATTAACGGTGACAACGAGAACAGATCCGTGCGAAGCGGAGTGAGCGACATCACGAATGTCTTTGATAATCGATCCTATCAGCCGGTCATCGTAATCCAACCAGATGATGGTTGGCCGCGAAAAATCTACATCCGACAACCTTCGCGCTGTTTCTCCGAAACTCATAGTGATGCCCGAATAGGGCTTGTTCCATTTAAACCGTTCATTATTTTGAATCTGCTTCACAATGCTGAACATGCGGCAAATGCCAAGGCTGCGATGAACCAGCCTAATATCGGCAAGATAAATAGAACCTAAGCCTACATACTGGTAATCCTCGAGGTCGTGGAATCGAAGTCGACGGAACGCTTCGCAAAGCATAACTCGCTCGACATGCTTGGACGGGCGAATGCGATAATCGATAAGGCGGTAACTTGGGGCCGTTCTGCGTTAACTACTCGCTTTCCACATGCCGTTTATAGGCTTCCTCGAAGGCCGTATCGCCTGTATCGCGCGCAGAGTTAGTACCCATCGCACTTTGCAGGGCATTCACGCGTTCCTGTTCCTTGCGGAACTGAATGATGGCATTTTTCTTGGTAGGCGGGCGCGGGTTCTTAGGAAAGCTAAATTTCCGCTCAATTTCTGCATCCGCAATGGCCTTTGTCTGTGCCGCAGCCAATGCAGACATAAAAAACCGTCCAGACTGCGGCAGGTCGGTTTCGCTATCAACCATATTCAAGAAGGCAATGACCGGTCGCATCGCCTTTGCCATTTCTTCTCTCGCATCCAGCCAGAAAGGGTTGTCTGGATCAATGTCTGTCCTGGTTGTATTCCACGGCAGTAGACCGGCATTATCGCAGTCAAAGAACACATACCCACGAAAGCGAGCAAACTGATTGTGATAGCGAGGCGTGCCGCTGGCGGCATCCATTTCCGCCATTACTCTCAATTGCCATCCCCAACCGGTCTTTTCAGTTTTGTCCGCACTGAGAACCAAGCGACCATTACAAATCACATACCATCCGGCATCACTCGGGCTGGAGCGGCTAACGCCGGCGTGGATGCGAACCGTCAAGGGCGTCTCGCTAAGGCTATAGATTTTCCTTCTATATTCAGGAGAGAATTGTTCGTCTGAGATAAGTCGCCATTGGTCGCTCGGGATTGTCGAGCCGCAGACTCGGACGGCAAGACCCTGGTCAATGAAAAAGCCATGATTCCGCCGGATCTCGTTCTCGACCTTGGTTTGGAAGCAGCCGAGGGCGAACTGGCTAGAAACACTTTCGATGAGATTGGTTACCTCGATCCGAGTGCCAATCTCCCTAGATCCGTCATTATTGCCATATTCTACTAATTCGAAATCCCAGCTATCCTTTTCTTCCATCCATTTGCCAAGGTCGATTTCCAGCCGGAACCAGTCTTTGCTTGTCGTTGACTCAACGACAAACTTCCGGCCAAAACTAAATAGCGCCCGCTTCATGCCAACGCCAAACTGGCCAATCGAACCTGGTACTTGCGTCATTCCCTCCGCTTGTCCGAAACGGAAGGCATAGTCTCGCGCAACATTGAGGGGAATACCGCCACAATTGTCGTGAATCTTAAATTTCTCGCTGTCAAACTCTATCCTGACCCAAAAACTCTTTAAATCGGAAGCGTTGGCGGCCACGCGCTTTGCGCCATCGATAGAATTGTCCAGCAGTTCGATTATCGCGGCATGGTGAGCGATGTCCCTCGTTAAAATATTAGCGAAGAGTTCCTTGGTCGGCTCAACCTTTACTTTCAAAGGTCCATTCCCGGGCATGCTGTTCCCTTACATTTTCAATATTGCGTATGAGCGATTTTTTGCGCAGGATCGTCAGCAGTTTGACCGATGATCGATTGCCGACGCGACGCAACGAGTGTGCTAGCGCTGGCGCGTGCGTGGAGGGATAATGCAGAAGATCCGGATTGTCGACCTGTTCGAAGAGCTTGCTACAAAAGTCGGAAAATGATCTATATATTGGAAAAAACGAATTTTTCTACTTTGACTTACAATATGTGGTATATTGATTTAAGCACTTAGACTGCAGGGGCATTGGTTGGGACAATCCAATGCTATAGAATCATTAAACTCCAGGCTGCTAGTTGACTTGTCGGTCAAACTGACAAAGCCAGCATGCAATTCCAACAAATTTACGTCCCTTTGCCGAGGCGGTGGCACGGATTGCAAGATTTGGGCAATATGTTCGGCGACGCTCACTAGGCAATTCAGCGAGGCGATTGGCAATGGCATTGAGCAGAAAGCTACCGGCGCTTCGCGACCCGAACGCAGTGAGTATATATGATGTCGGTACCTGCGGTACTATCGCTCTCAAGGAATTGATTGATGGAGGAGCAGGGCGGTGTCTGCCGACTCCATCCAGCCAGGATTGCGGGAAGCTCATAATGCGCCGGAACCGGCGGGTCAGAATCGTCACGACTCGCCAGTGCGGTATCAAGCTGAAACACTCGCGCTATAGTTGCGACGAGTGCAGCGGCAAATTTCCCTAGAACCGCGCGCGGGGAATCGAGGGACGGAGCTTCATGCCAGGCTCGGCTAGCATGATCGCAAAACCGGTGCTCGTCGCGGAACTGCTGCGGGATCTCGATGGCTATGAAAACGACTTCTCATTGCTCGAAAGCCGGGGGTGTCATCTTGAACCGAATTACGGTGGGGTCTGGCACCGGAAATCTGAGTACTTCGATCTTTCTTGCGAAAGCTCCTACGCCTGAAACCGAATTTTTTTTTACTTTGAAATTAATCGGCAATTAGTCGGTGCCAGTTCACGGCACCGACTAAGCATTGGGATCAAATTGGATTCGCTATCCGTCCTTGCGGATGCCGCCGGCGATGCGCGGCTGAATGGCGGCTTTACGCCGGCTGCTTGGTCTTCCGCAAATACGGAAGCACGGTTTCATATTCGCCGAATCGCTCCTTGGCATCCTCGTTTGAAACCGCTGGCGTTATGATCACGTCGTCGCCCTGCTTCCAATTTGCCGGCGTGGCGACTTGATAGCCTGCGGTCAATTGAATTGAATCGAGCGCGCGCAGGATTTCGTCGAAATTCCGTCCCGTGGTCATCGGATAGGTCAATGAGAGCTTGATCTTCTTGTCGGGACCTATGATGAAGACCGACCGGACGGTCGCGTTGTCCGCCGGGGTGCGGCCTTTCGAGGAATCGCCCGCCGCCGCCGGAAGCATTTCGTAAAGCTTGGCGACTTCGAGTTCGCCGTCGCCGATCATGGGATAAGCGACGGTATTTCCCGACACGCTTTCAATGTCGGCCTTCCATTTATTGTGGTCGTCGACCGGATCCACTGAAATTCCTATGATTTTTGCATTTCTCTTCGCGAATTCTTCGCTCATGCCCGCCATCACGCCAAGTTCCGTTGTGCAAACCGGTGTAAAATCTTTCGGGTGGGAAAAAAGTACGGCGTATCCGTCGCCGATCCATTCGTGAAAATTAATTCGGCCTTCCGTCGTTTCCGCGACGAAATCTGGTGCGGTATCGTTGATTCGAAGTGCCATTGATTCATTCTCCTGGCAATGTTGATTCCATTTTCAGATATGAATTGGATAGGTGTTGTTCAACGGGTCCGAGCGGAATTCTTGATTGGCAAGCCGCTGCTGATTCGTACTTCGTTGAATCAACAATAATGAAGGTGCCGCAAAGATGCCGCCGAATAGAAGCGATAGCGATTTGAATTGAGGAAATCGCGTGATCGTTCGCCAGGCCGGGGCTTGGGCTTCTCTTCGAACTATTCCTTGGCGTAGATTCGCCGCGCGAATTCCTTGTCAATTCGACCGTCAGCGACATCCGCGCTTATCATGCCTTCCGGTCGGCTCGATGGAGGCCCGTAGCCTCCGCCTCCCGGAGTTTCGATAACGACGATTTGCCCGGGCCGGAGGTCGCGAGTGCCGCTGCATTCGAAGGGATGGTCGTCCAAGCTGAACTTGGCTCCTGCTCCTTCCAATCCTCCCGCAAGTCCCCATGGCCTCGACCTTAGGCGGGAGCCTTCGACAATAAAGCGACAGGCTCTTTCCGCCCTGTAGACCCTGCGAATTCCCATGCCGCCCCGGAACGTACCCGGTCCCGCCGACCCGTCGACTAGTTCATAGCGCAATAGCGTCAATGGATATTCGCGTTCCATCGCTTCGACGGGCAAGTTCGATGTATTGGTCAGATGCACTTGGATTCCGCTCATCCCGTCGGCTCGCGGGCGAGCGCCGCCGCCGCCGCCTATTGTTTCTAGATATACCCAGGAATCGCCGTTGATCTGCTCTCCGTTGAAGATCGCTCCGGTGCAGCAGCCGTTTCCCGCGGCGGCGACTTGATCGGGAATCGCCTGCGCCAATGCGCCGTGAACCAGGTCGGCTACCCGTTGGCAAGCGGCGATTCTTCCGTCGACCGCGGCCGGATGCACGCAATTCAGAATCGATCCCAGGGGCGCGGTGATTTTCAACGGGCGGGCAAGCCCGGCATTCGGAAGGATTGTCGGGTCGACAGCGGATTTTACCGCATAATAGCAAGCGGAAAGAAGCGACGTGTAGACCAAATTCAATCCGGCTCTGACTTGCGCGGGCGCGTCGAATTCAAGAGACATCGAATCGCCTTCGATGCGTACCGCGACCTTGAACAGCATCGAATCCGGATGCTGGTTGCTTTCGAACGGATCTTCAAAACGGTAGATGCCGTCGGAAATCGCCGCAATTCCAGCCCGCATCTTGCGTTCGGAATAGTCCTGCAGCGCGCGCCAGGCGGAGAATAGCTTCTCCCTGCCGAATTTGCCGAACAGATCGATTACACGGCCCGACCCGAGGCGATTCGCGGCTAGTTGCGCGTTGATATCGGACAGTCGCTCGCGAGGAACCTGGCAGTTCAGCAATAATAATTCCCGCAGGTCGTCTTGAACTTTTCCTTCGCGATAGAGGCGGACAGGGGGGATTCGCAGCCCCTCCTGAAAAATGTGCGCATGGCCCCGGTCGGCGAAATCGGCATGATGAGCGGTGTTTATCGCCCATGCCACGATCTCGCTTTCAAAAAAAATCGGTTCCGCCAGCACGATGTCCGGCAAGTGCGTGCCGCCGCCGGCGTAGGCATCGTTGCCTATGAAGACATCCCCGCGCCGAATGCCGCCGGTTCCGATCTTGTCCAGGATGTAGGGAATGAACCCGATGAAGCTCCCCAGATGCATGGGAATGTGCTCGGCTTGGCAGATCGTAAGCCCGTCCTTGTCGAATAGCGCGGTCGAACAGTCCCTTCGCTCCTTGATATTCGTCGAATAGCTTGCTCGGACGAGCGCTTCCCCCATTTCCTCGGCGATCGAATTCAGAGCGCTTCCGATTACTTCCACGGATATCGGGTCAATCGCGGACATTAGCCGAAATCCATGATCAGGTTCTCGAACCTGTCGACCGCCGCGCGCATGTCCGGAAGGATCAATGTCGTCGTATCCATCTGCTCTACAATCGCCGGGCCTTTGAGCAGATGCCCGTATTCGAGGTCGCCGCGGTCGAAAACCGGACACGGCACGCGCTCGGAAAATTCGGGCATCCAAACGTCCCTTTCGCCGATGGGCGCGGGGTCGATTCCGCAAGCGGCGGTTTCCGAGCGCCGGAGAGCCGCCTTGGAAACGGTTCCAACCGCCTCCAGCCTCAGGGCTACCAGTTCGACCGCGTCGTCCGGCGAAGCGAATCCAAATTGCCGGCGATGGGCCTCCTCGAATTTCCGCTTGAGACCGTCGATCGAGCGCGCGTTCGGCGGCCCGGGAGGAAACGGGACTTGGAGCTCGTAGTTTTGACCGGCGTATCGAAGGTCGGACGCTCGAAGCAGGGATCGCCCTTCGAGAGGAATCGATTCGTTTTCGAACCAGTTTCCGGCTTGTCTTATTAGGTGTTGGAGCATGTCTTCAATGACTGGCGCAGCATCGTAGTCCAGCGGAACGATGCGGCTCGCCGTGAAGTCGGCCTTGAGGTCGGTAAGCAATAGTCCAAGCGCGCACAAGGAGCCGGGAGTAGGCGGCACGACGATTTTTTCTATCTCGAGCTCCTTCGCGAGCCGCGCGGCGTGAAGGGGCCCGCCGCCGCCGAATGCGACCAATGCATGCTCGCGCGGGTCGAACCCGCGCTCGACGGATACGACGCGCAGCGCCTTGGCCATGTTTGCCGTGGCCACGGAAATTATTCCCTGCGCGGTTTCGCAAAGTCCCAGCCCCAGCTCTCGCGACAGGCGGTCCACGGCGTCATGCGCCAGGTCCCGCCTTAGCTTCATCCTCCCGCTGAGCAGCTGGGACGGATTTAGCGTCTGAAGAACGACATTTGCGTCGGTAACCGTTGCTTCGATTCCTCCCATGCCGTAGCAGGCCGGTCCCGGAACCGCCCCCGCGCTTCGCGGCCCGACCTTGAGCAGCCCGCCGCTATCCATCGCGGCGATCGATCCTCCGCCGGCGCCAACCGTATGGATGTCGAGCATCGGCGTCTTTATCGGATAGCCGTGGACAACCGAATCCTTCGAACGCTTGCACTCCAGGTTCTCCAGAAGAGCGACATCGGACGACGTTCCGCCCATGTCGAAAGTCATGACATTCTCGAATCCCGCCTTGCGGGCGATTTCCTGCGCGGCGACGACGCCTGTCGACGGTCCCGACAGAAGCGTGCGAACGGGCAGCCTGGCCGCAGTTTCGAAACCGATTACGCCGCCGTTCGATTGGGTCATGTGCGGCGCCGCGCTCATGCCGGCAGCGCGCAGTCTTTCCGAGAGCCTTTCGATATAGCGTTTCATGACCGGGCCGAGGAACGCATTGACGACAGTTGCCGACAAGCGCTCGAACTCGCGGAACTCAGGCGCGATTTCGTGAGAGGTCGACACGAACCCGGCGAATTCCTCCTGCACCACTTCCTTCGCCGCCTTTTCGTGTCGCGGGTCCAGATAGCCGTAGAGGAAGCAGATCGCGACGGCTTCGATGCCGTCGTCCGCAAGGCGCGCGGCCTCATCTCGCAGGCGCTTCAAGTCCAGTGGCGTTTCAACGGCGCCGTCGAACCTGATCCTTTCAGGAACTTCCCTGCGCAGCCTTCGCGGCACGAGCACGGGCGGCTTCTCGGCCATCATGTCGTAGAGGGAGGGCCGCATCTGCCGTCCGATTTCCAGCAGGTCTCGGAACCCTCCGGTTGTAATCAGGCCGGTCTTCGCTCCGCGCAGTTCGATGAGCGAGTTGGTCGCGACCGTGGTGCCGTGGCCGAAATACGAAATTTCGTCGGCGGCAGCGCCGACCTTGGCGAGGCCCTCGGCGACGCTTGTCGCTATGCCAAGCGAAGGGTCTTCGGGAGTCGACGGAACCTTCCACTGCTCGAATCGGCCCGATTCCTCATGATATAGGCAGACATCGGTAAAGGTTCCTCCGGAATCCACGCCGACGCGCCACGCCATGGATCATCGGCGCCTGGAATTGGGAGCGGTCGAAGCCGTCCGCCGGCAGAACGGTTCCGCAACCGGCGCGCTGCCGATCCGACTGCCTTTTGCATGAGAGGCCATCCTTATTGGCGCTCGGCGACTGCAGGCCGGCTATTCGCGGTCGGAGAGAGTCGCATTCGACTAGAACGTGTCCTCTAGCCTGCAATTGACAAGCATTTCGGCTACGGCGGCGTTGTTGGGCAGCTCGATCGCCGTGCGAACGAGATGCGCGATCGTTTCCGGCTGAATCATGTCCTCCGGCCTTATCTTGTCGGTATAGGCGCTCATATCGGTCCGAACGAAGCCGGGGCAGATCGCCGTCGCGCGAACGCCCTTGTGCCAGCTGACGTGCCGTGTCGTGTGCGTGAGTCCCATCATTGCGAATTTAGTCATGTTGTAGCCCACGAACGCGTTGCGCACCCGCTTGCCGGACAGCGAAGCCAGATTTACGATTCGCCCGCTGCCGGATTTCTCGAGATGCGGCAGGCACAGGCGCGTCAGACGCATCGGCGCCTTGACATTGACCTCCCAAAGCCGGTCGAGCACGTCTTCGTTTTCGTCGAGAAGAGTAAATTGCTCGGCAAGCCCCGCGTTGTTGACCAGCGCATCGATCGCGCCGAATCTGGCCGCGGCTTGTTCAACCCATTCATTGGCGCTCTCCGGTCGAAAAGCATCGAATTCCGCGAAGTGAAGGGATTCGCTTTCCGGCCCGTGCGCCCGCGCAAGCGATTCCGGCCGCCTTGCGCCCAGGCTCACCAGGTAGCCGTTGTTCAATAGCTCTCTGGCTACCGCGAAGCCGATTCCTCTGTTGGCTCCCGATACGAGAGCGACCCTTCCGGTTGTGTCGGCCATGGACCTGAATTCCCAATTCCCGGGGCGCCGCCAAGCCATTCGGCAAGACCGCCCGATCGTTCCTTGAAACAATTACGGCAACAATAAACGGTTGACAATTGCCGTCCGATCTTAAGATAGGATAGGCGGCGGCGATTTGCGAACGGCGCGTCGAGGCGCTTGCGCCGACTCGCGGCGCGGAATGACGCCGCGCGACGACCTGCGCGAAATCAGGTAAATACTCTTGGGAGGAGAAAAATGAAATACTTGTGGACATTGAAAACCGCCGTCGCATTGAGCGCGATCGCTTTAGCTGTCCCGGCAGCTTCGGAGGCGGTCAAGTGGGACATGGCGGACGAGTACGGCGAAAACGCCCTGACGGGCCAGGCATCGAAATTCTGCCTGGAGGAAATCGGCAGGGCTTCCGGCGGCACCCTTGATATCACCTATCAGGGCGGCGGAGTGCTGGGATACAAGTCGGCGGACCATTTCGACGCCGTGCAGGACGGCGCCGTGCAGTCCGCCGTAACGCTGCTGACGCAGCTCGGCGGCATTGATCCGCTGTTCAATCTTAGCTCGCTGCCGTTCATCGCCAATACCGCGGAGCAGGTTTACGATCTTTGGCAGATCGCGCGACCGGAATACGCGAAGATATTCGAAGACAACAACATGATCATGCTCTGGGCCATGCCGAACCCGCCCAGCGGAATTCATGCCAAGATGCCCATTACCTCGCCGGAGGCGGTGCAGGGGCTTCGCATTCGAACCTATGATGTCAACGGAACGGAAACGCTGATTGCCGCCGGAGCGTCGCCGCTGCAGATCGCCTGGTCCGATCTCGTGCCGCAGCTGTCGACAGGCGGAATAGATGCCGTCCTAACGTCTGCCGACGGCGGCAAGCAGCTCGCGATCTGGGACTATGTTAGCGATTTCACCGAGCTAAACTACGCCATGGCCCTGTTCGCGGCGCATGTAAACAAGGACGAGTTCGACAGCCTCCCCGAAGAGGCGCAAGCGGCGCTCATGGATACGATCGATACCTGCGACGCCTTCAATTGGCAGCTTATGAAGGATGCGGTCGAGATTTCCTATACCGCCATGCGCGAGAACGGCATGAATGTAACGCTCGACGACGACGTTCCGCAGTCTGTATTCGACCTCCTGGGCGATGCCGGCAACCTGGTCAAGGCGGCTTGGATTGAAGAGACCGGCGAACGCGCGACGAGGATTCTCGAAGAGTTCGAAGCTTCGCGCGCCAATTAGGGAACCGGCGCCGATCCCCGAACGGGCTGGAGAACGGCATTAATTCGCGGGATCAGAAGGACGCGCGGCGAGAACCCTTGCTTATCCGGCGGCTCGCCGCGCTGTCCACCGCATTGAACCAGGTCGCGGCCGGCGCCGCGGCGATCCTTTTGATTCTCATGGTCGCCTTGATCCTCGTCGAGATCGCGCTTCGTTTTTATTCGCACTCGACATTCATGGCCGACGCCCTCGTCGGCTACGGAGTCGCCGCAATCACTTTCCTCGCGCTTGGCTGGGCTCTTGAGAAGGGCACCATGATCCGCGTCAGCGTCGTTACGCAGCGGCTAAGTCCAAAAGCCAGATGGTGCGCAGACGCCTTTTCGATCGTATGCGCCGAAGCGCTCGTTTTGTTTCTAATGTTCTACGAATGGCGCAGCATCGTAAAGCTCTGGCGCCGGGAATCGGTCAGTCAGCACTACTTCCCGATCCCTCTCTGGATCCCGGAGTCGATATTCTTCGCCGGCCTCGCTCTTCTCGCTCTGCAGCTGCTGGTGCGCCTATGCCGCCTAGCCACGCCCGGCCGAGAGGAAGAAGCGTCCCTGACGCTTTAGATCCGGCTTTCGAATCCCAATGTCCACAATCGAGTCGTTCGCCGTCCTGCTTGCCCTGGTCGTACTGTTTCTGGGCTCGGGAATGTGGATATTCGCCGGGCTCATACTGGTCGGAGCGGGTTCGATCTATTTCGTTCTGGACTTCAGCCTCCCCAGGATCGGCACGATCGCAACCAAGGTGATTTCCTCCAGCGCCGTATCCTGGGAACTCGCGGCGATTCCGATTTTCATCTGGATGGGCGACATTATTTTTCGCACCGACATTTCTCAGCGGCTGTTCCGCGGCCTTTCGCCGCTGGTTTCGCGCGTGCCGGGCGGGCTGCTTCATACGAACGTGTTCGGCTGCACGGTATTCGCGGCGATAAGCGGCTCCAGCACCGCGACGACCGCGACGGTCGGCAAGATCACGATCCCGGAGCTTCTCCGTCGAGGATACGACTTGAACCTGGCTTCGGGTTCGCTTGCCGGAGCCGGAAGCTTCGGGCTCCTAATTCCGCCGTCCATCGCAATGATTATCTACGGGGTTCTCGCGGAGGTATCCATCGCAAAGCTGTTCGCCGCCGGGCTGCTGCCGGGCATCATGATGGCCGCGCTATACTCGGGATACATCGTAATCGTCGCGCTGCTGCGCCCGGACACGGCCCCGCCGCAAGGCGAAGACGTTTCGTTCATGGACATCCTGAAAGGGCTTCTGGAACTCGTTCCGATCGTCGTACTGATGTTCATCGTGCTTGGCTCGATTTATTCCGGCCTAGCCACGCCCTCCGAAGCGGCGGCCGTAGGCGTCGCCTGCGCGATCGTGATCACGATCGCTACCCGGCAATTCTCGTTCGAAATGATAGCTGCATCGCTAATGGCGACCATTCGCGTTTCGGCGATGATCTGCATGCTGATCGCGGCCTCGGCGTTTCTTTCGGCGGCGATCGCGTATCTTCATCTGCCGCTGCGAATTACCGAGGGAATCGCAAGCCTCGAGCTGCCGCCGTACGGAATTCTGCTCATTCTGGCTTTGCTCTATATCGTGCTTGGGATGTTTCTAGACGGAACATCGATGACGGTGATGACCGTCCCGATCGCCGTGCCTCTAATCGTCCAGGCGGGCTATGATCCTCTCTGGTTCGGAGTCTTCCTAGTTATCATGATTGAATTGAGCGCCCTTACGCCGCCGGTTGGCTTGAATCTCTACATCCTTCAGGGCCTGACCTCGGTCGGCATCGGCCGCACGGTCAGGGCGGCGTTTCCGTTTTTTCTGCTGCTTTGCGTCGGAACCGCTCTGATTTCCGCTTTTCCGGGGATAGCCCTCTGGCTCCCGGGCAAGCTATAGCGTCAAAATCGCGCCGCGTTTCGGCAAAGCGACGCGCAACGGGCGGTTCCGCCCGATGCCATGGCGAATAGCGCCAAGAACAACGGCCGCAGTCGACATTCCAACGCCTCCCTCGGCCGGCGAAACGATGATTTCCGGCGACAAAGAATTTCAGCCGACCTTCCCGGCCCACGTTCGCGCTCCTTTGAATCCTTGGCAAAGGGCGCGCCGATATGCGCTCGTCGCCGGTAGATTTCCGGTCGATGTCCCATGCGCGATATGGATCGTCGGAATCGGATCCTCAATGGTAGTCTCGATGCAATTATCGCCTACGCGTTGCTGCCAATAGCCTCGGAAGCCGGATCCTATGAGGGCTTCGCCGATGCTACGCGGATTCGTTCAGCCGATTCGCGGCCGTTCAGGAATACAAGTACGCGGCGCGCCGATTGCGAGTGAAGATTGCCAAGTTTTTACCTTGGAGCGGTGTCCAACTCGACGCTCAATTCTATATTCCCTAATACCTTCCGCAGAGGCAATGGCCCGGATTTTCCGGCGCGAATGTCAAGCAGCCGCTGTTCCAGGTCCAAGCACTCAACTTGTCGAATGTATAACGGCATCGACGATTACTTTTACGTGCTCTGCTCTTTCCTTTAAGTCAGTAGCGGAAACGCGTGCCGAAGCACCGTGCGCGACAGAATTTCGAATCGAATCGGCTGATCGCAACACCTCGACCTCCCGTTCATGGTGTTCCATGAAATGCTCAAATTTATCCTTCCAATCCATTTCGAATCTTGCCGGCAATTCCGAAATTGCTGAGCAATTGTAATTTGCCCCTCGTTTAAAATGTGATTTCACGAAATTGAGAACCTTTGGGTGCGCACGATTTTTCAATCTTGCCAATACGACGGTCTCAATCGATCTTTCAACGAATCCGCACAAGAGTACAGAACAATGCTGGCAAAGGGCGGAACTGATTTCCTCGTCTTTAGCGGAACAAGCCAATTCGACCTGCCTGCGAACGGCAGAGTATCTTTGCTCAATCGCCTGCACGGTTCAAATTCCAGCGAAAGCGTTTCGGGCGGCGGCTATTCGTTTCTTTACATTCGCCTCGACGGCGGTTGCCTTTTCCCAACCCCCGCGAAATTCTTCCGATTTGATCAAATCTTCGTAGGCTCGTTTTACGGCTTCGGGAGTTGGAACCTCCGCCTTCCTAAGCAGGCATCGCGCCAATTCCGACATTACGGCATCGAGCACTGCGGCATTTAACGCTCGAACAGGTCGGAACCCTTCCGGTCCCAACGCCTCCCAGCAAAGCTCCGCAGTTTTTTCAAATGTCTTGCGCAGAATTTTAAATTTCTTCGGTTTCGCGCTATTCATTTCGAATGCGAATTCAGTCAGGAATGTTGCCATTGGGCTTTCGTAATTTTCGCCCTTTTCCAGAAACGCCAAGACGCGAGTTATAAGTTCCTGATCTTTCGCTCTAAGGCTTTTTTTTCCGTAAATGTGTCGCCAATTTTGGTTTTCGTTCAGCTTGGCTGTAAAGTCGGTGAATTCGCCCTCTGCAATGCAGTTGCGAATTTCTTGAGGAGACAAACGTATTCCACCGGAATTTATCCGTTCAAATACAAACTGAATGCTATCGATGGCATCTGCCGCGCATTTTTGACTGAAAATAATCGAATGCACGATGGAGTCATCCAATTGAAGTTGGTCGCCCGGGTCTAATTCCTCATAGGTTAGCCCGTTCCAGGGATCGCGAACGCCCGCAAGGCGAAATTCGCTGTCGCGAAAAATCCCTGTATAGAAACCATGCAATGTACGGAGCCGCTGCTGTCCGTCGACTACAAGAACTCTCCCGTCTTCGGACCTCTTGCATAAAAATAGTCCAGGAACAGGGAGACGCATTAAGAGAGACTCGATAAATCTAGAAGCATGCGTTTTGGACCAAATGAATTTTCTTTGGAAAGTTGGAATGATGAAAGAACCATTATGCATTCTCTTCACCAAAGTTTCGACAGTATAGTCCGCTCCGTAACTGTGGATTGTATTGGACTTCTTTAAACTCGACTCTAATTCGGAGTCGTCGTCTATCAATTCTGCTTCCGAAAAGTATTGTTCCGAATTATTCATGCCATGTGGGAGATTCGGATAGATCATGACTTGTTTTTCTTCTGAAATGTTTCCCGAAAGCACAAATATTTCATTGCAGTTCATTGAAGAATTTGCGTCGGAATCAGGCGCGCTCAATTCAAATAGGCGATAAAGCAATCCAACGCGTATGCCAAAGCAATAATTCGAGTCGCAATTCTCGATAGACGGAAGCATCCGGCAGCCGGCTTTAGGCCCGAAAATTTCTCCGCAACTCGTAACTGCTCAGGCCCCGCTGTCGCGGATTATTCGTTAATTTCGCAGCGTTTCACGCTTTTCTTGGGTGCGGTCTGTGCCTGATGCAGCGCGATCATTGCGGCGGCATCTCCGGCGAGCGCGATCTGGATGGCGACGAGAGGATTGTAGCCGAGTGCCGCCATTGAGTCCAGATAGCTGGAGACCCGGCACCAGGCTTTGGCCTGGAGTTGGGTCCGGAAGCATCCCGAGACCTTGATCTTGACCTTTGACATCCGCATCTTCTGCTCTCCGGCATTATTCGTGAAGCTGACATCCGGGTTGGCTGTGAAGCGCAGGACGGACTCTTCGTGCTTCTCGAGGTGCTCGTGCAGGTTGTGCGCGTCGGACTTTGCGACCCGTCCGCGTTTCCCTTTCG
>Ga0209544_1000638_pt1 | contig 46043 bp, 45 predicted proteins | sample MesohylPK_FD_187297 | JGI IMG/M metagenome (GOLD analysis project Ga0209544, IMG submission 187297) | Host-associated microbial community of the marine sponge Aplysina aerophoba from Gulf of Piran - sponge mesohyl, lysed by proteinase K... | ecosystem: Host-associated > Porifera > Sponge >... | reverse complement strand
CGACGAGCTGCCGAGCGAGGAGGAGGCGCTGGCCGAGTACCTCCTGACCCAGTTGGCGGCCAGCCGCGCCTGCCGGGCCGCGGTCAAGATGCACCAGGCCCTGTCGGCGGAGAAGATGGAGAGCCTGATCGGGGAGCTCTTCGCCTGCGAGCACCCATACACCTGCCCGCACGGAAGGCCGGTCGTGCTGGAGCTGACGGACCGGGACCTGGAGCGACGGTTCAAGCGGCGTTAGCGGGACTGCCGCTCCTGGTCCCGATTACCGCGCGTTACCGAGTTCGGCCCCATCCGAGGGGTGCTGGAGCCACCGGCCGACGTCCCGTGCGATGGCCTTGCCGGCCCGTTGCAGCATTTGACAGGTAGGCCTCTTTAGGGGGTTGAAGGCGACGGTGCTGAAGCGCTTGGCTCGGAAGGACGACACGACATCACCATCACCTTCTCGCAGCGCTCCGGTCAGTTCCATCCACTTCGGGCCGGACCAGCCGCCGCCGCCAGGCATGTGAATTTCCGTGATGGCGAGTTCCATGTAGTGACTGGCGTTGTTGACATCGCCGATCTGGATCGCGGTCGAGCTGTCGGCCAGCCATTGGGCGAGCAGTACGTCGATTCGACACTCGGAGACTGCTTTCGGCGCGTTCACACCCGGAGCCAGGTCGATCGTGGCCGGAATGGTCACGACTCCGCCCCCGTAGGAGCCCCTGGCCCCGGGTTCGGCCGCGCCGCCAGGCCCCGCTACTGTTGCCGGGGTGGCGCCTGGCCCCACAGCCGGGTTCGCGGTCGGCGTGAACAGGCTCTTCTGAAGCTCCGCGTTCAGGTTGCCGATCCACTTGTTGTAGTTGGCGTGGATCTTCCGTTTCTTTGGCTTGTAGTCGAGGTTGTGGCTGTCCTTGTAAGTGATGGAGTAGGCGGCTTCGTCGAACGCGATATCCACGAAGGCCAAGTGTGATCGCACCGACAGCCGTGCCTCTATGTGGCCCGCCGCGACTGCTTCCACTGTCCAGCCCCTTCGACTCAACACGCCGGCAATCAGTCGTTGCTGAATCTGCTCCATGGTGAGGCCGGCAGGAACCGGCGCGTTCTCGATATCGACGATCGGGGCCGCGGCATGGGTCGCCGAGCTACCGGAGAGCAGTGCCGCGGCAATGAGGTACGGGGTCAGTTTCATGGAGGCTCCTCTTGCTGAGTGTCGTGTGGGTGGCTCTGGAGGCCGGTGTACTGCTGCGTCGTGTGCGGTGCTCATCCGACTATCTCAGCGATTCTGTCGCGAAGGTAGGGAGGCATTCCAACGATGAGCTTCTCCGAGTCGGCATCAACGGGCACTTGCACGGTGAGGGCCTCATTCGCGAGTTCTCCGTCGAACTTGCGGAGCTCGTAGTAGATCTTCAGCCGAAACTCCCACTCCACGAGTTGCGCTGACACAGTGATTGGATCTCCGTAAGGAATGCTCCTGCGAAAACGCACCCGGGTGTCGACGATGGGCCAGAGTTGGCCCTTGGCACCGAGGTGGCGATAGCTGAAGCCGAGCTTGTCGAGTAGCGCTGAGCGGGCCGTTTCGTAGTACCGAAAGTAGTTTCCATGCCAGACGACGCCGGTCGGGTCCGCGTCCTGAAAGGGCACTTCGAAGGTAGCCCGCGCCCGCAGGGCCGGGTGGTCCGGCCAGCGTTTTTTCCAGAGAGCGCGACGGCCCTGGGTGAGAGTCGAGTTCATGTCTCGTCGTGTTGACGGGAACGATGCCCTGGAGCTAACAGCCGCCAAAGCGCCTGCAAGACCAGGACAGTGTGCATGCGACAGAATCTGGCGTTGTCCGCGAACAGCCGGAAGTGAGAACGGCCGTCCGGCGGATACACGACTCGTGTCGGTATGAACTCCAGTTCAAGACCGGCCCAGCAGGCCCTGACGAGGATCTCGACATCGAACTCCATGCGGACTCGCTTTCCGAGAGTCGCGAATAGGGGCAACACGGAGTCCAGTGGGTATAGCCGGAGCCCGCACATCGCGTCCTCGACCTGGCCGCCGCCCGCCGCCAACCGAGCCAACACGTTCGTGAGTTTCCGGCCGTGCAGGCGGACCTTCGGCATGTCGTCTCCGAAGACCGGCTTGCCGGAAATCACTCGCGCCGGGTTCCGTTGCGAAGCCAGTCGAAACTGGGTGATCTCCGCGGGATCGTGTTGGCCGTCGGCATCCACGGAAATGACGTGCGTGGCGCCCTGAGCGTGCAGGTACTTCATCCCCGTGATCATCGTCGCGCCCTTGCCACCGTTGCGGTTCCGCTGGAGCAGTGACGCCCAGGAGTGACTCGCGATCAACCGGCGCAGCCGCTGGCGGGTCTTGGAATCGCTGCCGTCGTCGACGATGAGTGCCGGCAGGCCGGCTGTCGCTAGCTGGGGGAGGAACCCCGCGAGCTGGTCGACGTGGCGGTAGTGTGGAATCAGAAGATGGTAGCGCTCAGGCATGCTCCGTGCCTGCGAAATGACGTTTCCGGTACTGGAGGCGGAACATGTACTCGCCGCCAAGCAGCAGGCCGATCAGCAGGTAGCTGATCAATCCGTTGTAGATCGTCCACACACCGGTCGATGCCGCAAGGGCCGTGTACGTTGCGGCAGCGCCGTTGAAGAGAAAGAAACCAACCCAGATCTGCGTGACACGCCGCGTGTACAAGGACTTGCGCCAGTCAAACTTCTCCCTGGGATTCGCGAGCCGCGCGAGACGCTCCGCCGCCGAGGGCGGGCGGATCAGGGTCCACGCAAACCAGGCAGCGCCGGCAACGTTGATCAGAACAGGATACAGCTTCACCCACTCCCAGCGAGCATCCAGCCAGGCCGCCGTACAGAACAGGCCCAGCAGGCCCAGCAGGAGCGTCCGGTGCTTCGGGTGGATCGAGCTACCGGTCGCGATTCGGGCGGCGCCCAGAATGCCCAGGCCGACAATCATCCAGGCGGGAGATACGCGATCGAGCAGCACGTAGACCAGGGGAGGGTAGGCAAGGAGCGCCAGCGCCGTGACGGCGTTCACGGCTTTCGCGCGGAGGAGCGCCGCCAACTTCAGGACCTCGCCAAGGTGCTGCTTCTCCAGACAGTGCTGCCGGCGCGCGTTCGATGACTTCTGGGGGCGATTGAGGCTGAGCGCATTCGAGTGACCGGGTTCGGTGCCGTTCTCGGAGCTACGTCAGTTGCCCGGAACGGACGGTAGGATACCGCCGGTCATGAGCCCACATCCAGGAGAGCGGAGGTTTGGGCCGTGGCTGGAGGGAGGGGAACGCTCCCTGTCCCGCCTCGTCACCTTGGAGGCCCTCTCGTGACCGTGTACGTGAAAGCCTACACGCTGACTTCGGCGTTGGGAGCGGGTGTCGGTGCGCTGAGGACCTCTCTGCGAGCGAACCGAACGGGTCTGGACGACCGGGAGTGGCGGGGCAGCGACGTTCCGTGCTTTCTCGGCAGGATCGATCTGCCCGAGTGGGTCGACGTGGCGGCGGATCGATGGAGCCGCAACACGCGCCTCGTCGAGTTCGGGTTGCAGCAGGACGGTTTTGTCGACGTTGTCGCCGAAGTGCGGGAGCAAGTGGAGCCCGACCGCCTGGGGCTTGTCCTGGGCACGAGCACTTCGGCCATCGACCGGACCGAGGAGGCGTATCGGCAACTCCAAGACGACAACATGTTTCCCCCGGGGTACCGCCAGCCCGAGGTTCACAATCCGCATGCTCCGACTGCCTTCGCGGCCGAGCGGTTGGGAATCGTGGGCCCGAGGATCACGGTCAGCGCCGCCTGCGCCTCCAGCGCCAAGGTGTTCGCCACCGCGAAGCGCTGGCTGGAGCAGGACCTCGTCGATGCGGTCGTGGTTGGAGGCGCCGACAGCCTCTGCCTCAGCGTGATCCACGGCTTCCATTCGCTGCAGCTCGTTTCGCCCGAGCCCTGCCGACCCTTCTCGGAAGATCGGATGGGCATAAGTCTCGGCGAGGCTGCGGGGTTCGTCCTGTTGTCCCGGGAAGCGGCGCCGGGGGATCTGCGGCTGCTTGGGGCGGGCGAGAGCTGCGACGCGTACCACATGTCCAGCAGCCACCCGGAAGGTCTGGGCGCCCGGCTTGCGATGGAGCGGGCGCTGGCCGACGCCGGAATCTCCATGAGCGAAGTCGACTACCTGAATCTCCACGGCACCGGGACCGAGGGCAACGACGAGGTCGAAGGAAAGGTGTGCGCGGAGGTGATGGAGGGCGACGTTCTGGCCAGTGCCACGAAGGGCTGGACCGGGCACGCGCTCGGGGCAAGCGGCATCGTGGAGGCAGTGCTATGCCTCGAGGCACTCGCCACCGGCTTCGTGCCGGGCACCAGGAACACGACGACTCCCGATGCGCCGTTCGACTTGCTGCTCGAGAGCGTGATGCGCCCCATCGATGTCGCCCTCACGAACTCCTTCGGGTTCGGCGGCGCCAACTGTTCGGTGGCGTTCGGCCGGTGACTCGGCCGGCGCTTGGACTGGCTATCACCGGCGTCGGCCTCTGGACGCGGGGACTGACCAGCTTCGTCGAGTTCAGTGCGGCAAGAAAGTCCGGTTTCGCCGACCTGGACGCCAGCGAGTTCAAGCTGCCGAGACCCGCTTCGCTTCCGGCGCGGGAGCGGCGCAGAGCGGGGTTGATGATCAGCCTGGGCGTTGAGGTCGCGCACCAGGCCTGTGAGGTTGCCGGCGTCCCCAAGGACGCGGTGCCTTCGGTCTTCGCGTCCGCACTCGGCGACACGGCGGTGACGGACTACATGTGCCGGCGGCTGGCGCAGCCTGCGAAGGTGCTGTCGCCGACGAAGTTCCACAACTCGGTTCACAACGCGGCCTCGGGCTACTGGACTATCAGCGCCCGTAATCGCTCGCCGAGCACATTCGTCAGCGGTTTCCTGGAGAGCTTCGGGGCCGGATTGCTGGAGGCGGCCAGTCAGTCGGTCGCCGCTCGCGGCCCCGTGCTCTTCGTTGCCTGCGACATCGCGACGAAGCCCCCGCTTACGGCGGTAGCGGACGTTCGGCAGACGCTCGGGGCAGCCTTCGTTCTGGAACCGGAGGACGGCGTGGCCCCGGACCGTCCTTGTCTGCGGGCGGAGATCCGGTTCAGAACGGGTGCGCTCCGGACGACCCCGCTTCCAGACGGCCTGGATTGGCTCGGGCAGGCGAATCCGATGGGATGCGCGCTGACGCTTGCCGATCGCCTTGCGGCCTCGGAAGGGGAACCGTCGCGGCACGGGTTGCTCTGCTTTGCAGCCGGGCCGCGTTGCGGCGTCGAGCTGCGCCTTGAGGGCGGTCGTGGCTGGCGCGCCTGATTCCGTGCAACGCCGTGACGTGTGTATCGTGGGCGGTGGGTTCGCGGGCCTGACCCTCGCCCGCCATCTCCGCCGACGACTGCCCGATCTCGACATCGCCGTGGTCGAGCGCAGGCGCTTCCCGGTGCCGGAGGCGGCGCACAAGGTTGGGGAATCCACGGTCGAAATTGCCTCTCACTACCTGGCCAACGGGCTCGGTCTGAAGGAGAACCTGGAGCGGGAACAGCTTCGAAAGTTCGGCTTGCGCCTGTTTTGCCGCGGCGAGACCCCTGTCGACCGCGACTTGGCCGCCTACGACGAGATTGGGCCCAGCGCGGCGCTCCCCATCCCCACCTACCAACTTGACAGGGGCCGCTTCGAGAATCACCTGGCCCGGACCTGGAAGGAGATCGGAGAACTCCGCGATGGAACAGCCGTGCGGTCGGTCGAAATCGAACGCGGGGCGCACCGGGTCGTGCTGCGGGATCCAGGAGAAGGCAAGGAGAAGACGCTTCGCTGCCGGTACCTGATCGACGCCAGCGGTCGCCGCGGCTTCCTGCGGCGATCGCGGGGCACCGCCCGTTCGGTTCGTCACCCGCAGCACGCCGTCTGGCTCCGGCTCCGAGGGCTGGTCGACATCGAATCCCTGAGTACGGACAGCGAGTGGCTGTCCCGGTGTTCCGGAGAACTGCCGCGCCGCGCCAGCACCGTTCACTTTACCGGCCCTGGCTACTGGCTTTGGCTGATTCCACTCGCGTCCGGCATGACCAGTGTCGGTCTGGTGTTCGATCCCGCGCGGCTCGCCCTCGAGGAGGTCCGCAGTCGTACCGACCTGATCCGCTGGCTGGAGCGCCAGCACCCGCTGGTGGCGGCGGAACTCGCGGAACGGGAGGTCCTGGACCACTCCTTCCTGAGCAACTACGCGGTCGGCAACTCCGACGTGTTCTCGGAGGATGGTTGGGCGGCGACCGGCGATGCAAGCCTGTTCACGGATCCTCTCTACTCACCCGGCGGCGACTTCATCGCCCTGGCCAACACCTACGCCGTTGAACTGATCGCGCGCGGATTTCCGCCCGACCGGGTGGAAAACTACCAGCGGAACTATCAGGCGCTCTTCGCGAATACGATGCTCCTCTACCGCGGGCAGTACCCGGGCTTCGGAGACCGGACCCTGATCGTCGCGAAGACGATGTGGGACTACGCGTTCTACTGGTCCATCCCTGCGAAGCTGTTCTTCTCGGGCAGGATCACCGATCTGGAGTTCATGCGGCGCAACGAGAACCTGCTGCAGCGGGCCGCGGCCCTGCACTCCGGCGTGCAGAGGCTGTTCCGCGATCACGCGGCGAAAGCAGGCCGCGTCGGCGGCGAGGGCCGCTTTTTCGACCATCACGCCGTGCCTCTGTTCCACGAGCTGCAGGCCGATCTCCGGGAAGGCGACCCGGATGCGGCCGAGACACGGTTGACGCGAAACGTCGACCGGTTGCAAGCGGCGGCCACCGGTATCCGGGGCATCCTGGCGGAGGGCGCGGGCAGCCTCGGGCGGTGGTCGCTCGGTCAGGTGCCGGGCTTCGGATAGCGGCCGAAACGCGTCAGCAAGTACGCTGCGGCCACTCCGGTCGCGACCGTCTGACCGATTCCGGCGAGAACCGGAATGCTGGAGAAGGCCAGGAGCGCGAACACGACGAAACTCGAGAGCGCGCAAATCAGCACGGCGGCTTCCGTTTCGCCGGCGTCCGCCGCGTCGCCCGGCGTTCGGCTGTGAAACAGGCCGTAGTCCAGCCCGAGCCCCGCGACCAGCGCCAGCGCCATCAGGTCGAAGGGCGAGAGGCCGCCCCGCAGCCATGTCCCGAGATTTGCCGCGACCGCCAGTGCGGCGGCGACGTTTCCGAGCAGCCAGACCGAACGGCGGAAGTCTCGGGTGAGCAGCGAAAGCGCCACGCCGGCGGCCAGGAGCGCGGCCAGGAGCAGGACCGCGATTCTGCGCCGGAGGTCCGTCACCAAAGTGCTGGAAGCCTCGACGAGGTCGACGAGGTGAACCCCGTCCAGGCCGTCGAGCCGCTCAGCCACTGCGTCGGTGTCGGCGATGCCGATCAGGAACGTGAGACTGGTCCACCCAGCGGTCGTCTCCAACAGGTGCAGGCCGGTCAGCGATGCGAGTTCCGGGTGGCCCAGCAGATCGTCGACCCCGAGCCACTGCGCATCTCGTTCGATGGATACGGCATCGTCGTGGAAGGGCCGGAACGCGTCCCCGGCGAATGACAGGTCGCTTGCGGCGCTCGCGAAGGCGCCCGCGTACACGCCGCCATCGGCAAGAAACCGGCGTACCTCGTCCATTCGCTCGCGCTGGCGCGATCGGCTGGGGAGCAGCGGTGAGATGCTTCGGTGGGCTTCAAGTTCGCCCGCCAGTACCGCCTCGTCCAGACGCGCGGCGACGGATTCCGTGAGCCTCAAGGCGGCCTCGACATCGGCGGCGCGGCTTGCCGCCACGTGGCGCATGTCGCTCGCCCCCACTTGCCCGCGAACTTCCGCGTCGGCCGCCAGCGTCTCTCTGGGCACGGGTGTCAGCGCGTCGAGGTCGTCCAGGAACGGGCCGCGCGCGGTCAGCGGGAAGGCAGCGGCCGCGGCCACGACGATCCAGGGCCAGGGGCGCAGTGCGGTGCCGCCGGCCGGCGCCGGTTTCGCCACCGTCGCAGGCGGCGCCGGGATCGCGGCGCCGGCCGTCAACCAGGCGGTTGCCAGCGCGGCCGCGGCGATGCCCGAAAGAGCGAACACGCCAAGCTGCTGGAGACCCGGGGCGCCGCCCACGAGGAACACGGAATAGGCGATCAGCGTGCTGCCCACCCCGAGGCGAAGGGTTGCCCAGACGGCGCCCGGGTTCGACCGGTGGCTCAGCGCATGCAGGGGATAGTCCACCGCGACGCCCAGCAGTGTGAAGCCGAAGGCGAGCGCGATGCCGTGAACCTGTTCGTAGAGGAGCGACGCGACTCCAAGCCCCGCTGCCGCGCCCGCGATCATGGGCGCCCCGGCGGCGACGACGGCGGCGGGCGCCCGGAAGTGCCGCAACAGAAGAACCGCCAGAGCGACCGTTGCCAGCGCACTGAACAGCTTCGCCTCCCGCTGCGTTCTGGCCTGCAGATCGACGCTGTAGACGCCGCTGCCGTAGAGCCGGGCGTCGTCGAACCCATGGCCGCTCAGAGTCCGTCTCACGCCCGCGATCAACTCGGCATGCGCGCCGATGTCGAACATGGCTGCCGCCGGGAGAATCAGGAGGTACCGTGTGTCGCCATCTCCGAACAGGTGCGGCGCGGAGGCCATCCGTTCGAGCGCGGAGACGCTCGCAAGCAAAGGGTCCGCGGCGATCAAGTCCAGCGCCGCGTCCGAGTCGGCCAGCGTGGAGTCCGCGAGCCGGGCTTCCAGGACCTCGCGCCAGCCGGCTTCTCCTGCTGGCAGGTCGGCGAGCAGGAGGCGCTTTCGCCAGATCGGGACGGGGATCGAATCAGGTTCGAGCGTTTCCGCCTCTGGAAGAACGCGCCGCGCCCGCGGCAGTGCCCGCAGGTCGGCCGCGAGGGCTTCGGCGGCCGCCTCCGACGCCTCCGACAGAACCACAAAGACGGGGTCGGCGCCGGAAACCCGCCCCAGGCGTTCCACGAGCAGGCGCTGGCCGGGAGTAGCGGGCCTGGGCAGGAAGGAGGCTAGGTCGTAACCGATCGAGAGATCGAGGGTCGCCGCGCCGGCGACCATCGCGGCAAGGATCAGGAGGACGGCGGTGCGTTGGGCGAGAGTCAAGATCAGTTGATGCTCTGGTCGCTTCGGGATGGGGAGAGAAGCCGGATCTCCCGCCAGTTCCGGCGGCCGCGACTCAGGTGCAGGAAGGCGAGGCGCCGGCCTATGCCTCGAAGACGCACGGAGACGAGTTCGCCGCGCAATCGGGGATCCCGCGGAACCAGCTCGATCTCCCAGTCATGGCCTTCCGGAGAGTGATCGAACGAGGTCAACGTGGAGTCGAACGTCTGCCGAAGTTCCCTGACATCGCCGGACAGCACGTCGAGGATGATCGCCAGCACCAGGTGAGCGCCACGCTCGCGGTTCAGTTTGCGGCGCCGCTCGGTGCCCTGGTCGAGTGCGGCGTCCCGCTCCTCGGGACCGCTTCGCCGCCGGTGCGGACGCCGCAGGACGAGCCGGTCGCCCTCGATTCTTCGTTCCTCGAGGCGTGGGGCGTGCACCCGCATGACCGCGACGCCGTCGCTTGTCAGCCAGAGTTCGCCGCGCTGTTCAGCCGGCGCGCGCAGCAGTCGATTCAGGTGTCGCTCAACAAAGGTGACGCGCTGTTCCCGCGGGAACTCCAAGCCCGCGAGCCGCTCCCAGGCAGCGTCGTCGGCGGCGACCGGGACTGCGGCCAGAAGGGCAAGAAGGGCGGCGGCCGCCCGCCCGAAGCGGGCCGCGTCAGCGCGCCCTGCCACTGCCGGGCCGTTGCGCCTCGGTCGCATGCTGCGCCCAGAAGTCAAAGAAGTTGAACCAGGAAAGCGGGGCCGCGCGGACATGGCGCTCCAGTCTCTCCGCGTATCCACGAGCCAAGGCGGCGACCGTGCTTGCTCGTTGCGATCGAGGCACCCTGCCGCCGGTCCACAAGACCTCGCAGTGGACCTCATACCCTGGTGGATCCAGACGGCAGAACATGCAGATGATCGGCGCCCGGAAGGCGCAGGCCACGAGGTACGGGCCGAGCGGGAAGGCCGCCGGGGCGCCGAGGAAGGGAAGCGACAGAGTCCGGTCCCCGGGCCGACACCGATCCGCCATGAACCCGACCCACTCGCCTTCGCGAAGCGCTTCCGCGATCGAGACGCCCAGCGACGCCGCGCTCTGCTCCGAGTCGATGATCCGTTTCGCCATCGCCGGATCGATCTCCTCCATGACGCTGACGAAACGGGCGTTGACGCCCTTGTCCAGGACGATGCGAATCCCGAATTCCCGACTGTCCGCGTCGACGATTCTGGGCGCGTCGAACGAACCGAAGTGTGCGGTCACGAAGACACCCGCGCTGTTCTCCTTCACGACCTGCTGAATTCTCTCGTCGCGCAGGAACCTGACTTCTCTCGCCTCCGGGCTGCGGCTGAGAACGAAGAAGCGGTCCGCCGCGACCCGAGCGAAACTGAGGAAGTGCCGCAGCACGTCTGTCTCGCGTACCGGCCGGGTCAAGGCTCGTCTCAGGAAACCTCGGGAGGCTCTGCGTTCCGGCGCCCGCACCAGGTAGAAGTACAGGACCGTCGGGTAGAGCAGGAGGTGGACGGCCTTGCGGCCCAGCCTTCGAGCCACCCATGTCGCGATGCGGATGGCGAGCCGGTTGCCTGCTTCGGAACGCGCCTGCCAGTGGGCCGCATGAGTCATCGGACTGGACGGCGCGGGGCATCCAGCATGCTGGTCAGCCTGCCGAGAGGCGTCTTGCCCGTGCGATTGCGCGGAAGCGCATCCACGATTCGGATGGGTCGCGGCACGAAAGCGGGATCCAGCCGATTCGCCATCGCCTTTCGGATGTCTCGCGGCTCGAGGTCCGGCGCCACGACGAGTGCCGCCAGCCGTTCCGATGGCTCGCCGGCGCGGCGGGGTTGGAAGATGACGCCGTCCCGCACTCCAGGGAGCTTCAGCAGGAGCGCGTTCAGGTTCGCGAGAGACTCCCGCTTGCCGGCAATCTTCACGATGTCCGTCGACCGTCCCAGGAACCCGAACCGTCCATCCGCAAGGCGCTCGAAGCGGTCCGCGAGGTCGACGGGTGCCTCCAGACGCGGCGCGCTTACCGTCAGACCGCTTTCGGAGAAAGCCAGTTGGAAGTAGTCGAAGAAGCTCCATCCAGGACCTTCGGCGGGCCGGCGGGAGGCCAATGTTCCCACTTCGCTGCAGCCGTAGAGTTCCAGAATCCGCGTACCGAGGCGTCGTTCCGCCTGGGCTGCAAGGTCCGCATCGAGAGGGGCGGTTGCGCAGATCGTGACGCTTGCCGGGCGAGCGGGAGGGGGCGCCTTGATCAGCGCCCGCAGGTGGGTCGGCGTCGTTACAAGGACGGTGGGAGCGCTCGAAGAGCCGAGCGTGTCGATTACGTCCTTGGGGAAGAACGCGCGTTCACAGTGCACCGAAGCGGAAGCGATGCTCGGCAGCAGCAGCGTCCACTCGAGCCCGTACAGGTGCCACGGCGGAACGGTCGACACGATCGCGACCTCGTCGGCGGGAGTCCCGGCTTCCTCCAGAGCTTGGGTCAGGCGGCGCCAGTGGATGGCGCGGAAATCGTTGAGCAGACCCCAGGTCTTCGGATGTGGACGCGGTGCACCGGTACTGCCCGAAGTGAAGACGATCGCGGCAAGCCGGGCCGCATCAATGGAGGGCAGATCCGCGGGCAGGTCCGCTGCACCGGTGGAGGGGGCCGGGAGGGCGACCGCGTCGTCGGCGACGATCGCGCTGTCCGGGTACCTCCGTTGCAGCGCGTTCAGGGCCTCCGGACTGCGCTGTGACGGCAGAAGGTTGACGCTGTCTCCAAGGAGCGCGGCGAAGAACGTGACCCCAAAGAGGTACCGGTCGGAGCATACGTTGATCAGCCAGGGGCGGTTGGGCAGATTGTCGGCGCACAGCAGCACGTCCTGGGCGAACTGCGAGACGGCGATCGGACGGTCGCCAGTGTACGCCCACGGCACCTCTCCCGACCGATCGATCAGAGGCGCCGCCGCCGGCGCCTCACGGCGCATCTACTTCCTTCATGACGAAGTCCGTCAGGCTGCCGAGAGTGGCGAACGCTTCCCGCGTCGTCTCGTCCTTGGCGCTGAAGTGGACCGCGAACTCCTCCGCGATCGCAACCGCGATCTCCAGAGCGTCGATTGAGTCGAGTGCGAGACCCTCGTCGCCGAACATCAACTCGTCCGGGTCGATGTCGCGGGGATCGACGTCCTCCAGGTTCAGGGCGTCGACGATGAGGACGGCCATCCGGGCCTGCTCAGGCGTCTGGTTCACGAGGAGCGCTTCCTTTCCGGGGCGCCGGCCGAAACACGAGCGAGGTGTTCACGCCGCCGAAGGCGAAGTTGTTGGTCATGAAGTGCTCCGCCTCGATGCTCATCGGCTCGCCGACGACGTACCCGAGCGCGGCGCAGCGGGGATCGGGATTCTCCAGATTGATCGTCGGAGCGGCCCAGCTTTCCCGGAGCATCTCGAGGCTCATCCATGCCTCTAGACTGCCACAGGCGCCCAGGGTGTGACCGATGTAGCTCTTCAGCGAACTGATCGGCACCGGACGGCCGAACACTTCCAGTGTCGCCCTGCTCTCCGCGATGTCTCCCAGTTCGGTGGCGGTGCCGTGGGCGTTCACGTAGGCGATCTGGTCCGCGCCCAGACCGGCGTCGGCGAGAGCCAGACGCATCGCTTCGGCCATGGTTCGTTGCGCGGGCTGGGTTGGATGGGCGCCGTCGGAGTTGGCGCCGAAGCCGACGAGTTCGGCCAGGATCGTCGCGCCACGGTCGAGAGCGTGCCGCCTGCTCTCGAGCACGAACGTGCCAGCACCCTCTCCGACCACCAGGCCGTCGCGGTCGGAGTCGAAAGGTCTCGGCGTGCGCGACGGCGTCTGGTTGCGGCGGCTCGTGGCGTAAAGCGTATCGAAGGTCGCCACCGCGGGAAGGTCGAGCTCGTCCGCGCCGCCGGCGACCATCGCGTCCTGGTAGCCGTGTTTGATCGACTCGTAGGCCATACCGAGCGACAGACTCCCCGATGTGCAGGCGGAGGACGAGGGGAGGAGACGGCCGGTGAGGCCGAAGAACATGCCGATTGCCGCCGTCGTCGTATGCGGCATCAGCTTGACGTAGACGTTCGAGGTGACGCCCTCAGTCGATCCGGTCGCGAGAAAGCGGCCGACCTCCCGCAGGCTGTCAGTGGATCCGATCGAGGATCCGTACGCCACGCCGACGCGACCGGATCGCAGGACAGGGTCGTCTCGGAGGCCCGCCTGCTCGAGGGCCAGTTCGGTCGCCCGGACGGCCATGGCCGACACGCGGCCCATCGACCGGCGCATCTTGCGCGGCCAGCGGAGGGGCGTCTCGAAGTCGGCTGGAGCGCCCAGCCAGGACCTCAACCCCTTCACGCGACTCCACTCGTCCATCCGTTCGACGCCGCCCTCTCCCGCCAACAGACGGGACCGCACCGACGCCCAATCCGTGCCGATGGGCGAAATGCCGGCGACGCCGGTGACGACGACCCGCCTGCTCATCCCGAAAGCGCTCGGGCGCGAGAGAGATTTGAGATGTGGCCGAACACGGAGTCGACTCCGCTAGATCATGCCCCCGTTGACCGACAGGACCTGTCGGGTCACATAGGCGGCAAGGTCGGAGAATAGATACCGGACGAGGCTGGCGACCTCCTCGGGCGTTCCCTTCCGCCGCAACGGCACGAGCCGCTCGACGATCTCGTCGGAGGTGCTTCGGGTCATGTCGGTCCCGACGATACCCGGAGCGACGCAGTTCACGGTGATCCTCCGTTTGCCGAGTTCGACGGCCAGGGACTTCACGGCGCCGATCAGCCCCGCCTTGGCAGCGCTGTAGTTGACCTGGCCGCGATTGCCGGCGATGCCGGAGATGGACGACATGGCCACGATGCGGCCGCCGTCGCGCAGGCGGATCATCGGCATCACACACGGCTGAACGACGTTGAAGAAGGAGTCCAGGTTTGTGCGCAGGACATCGTCCCACTCCGCCTCCGTCAGCGCGGGGAACGCGGCGTCGGCGTGGGCGCCGGCGTTGCAGACGACGCCGTAGAACGCGCCCCGGTCCGCCAGGTCCCGGTCGAGGACGGCGCGAATGGCGTTGCGATCCGAGACGTCGCCGGGGAGCGCGCTGGCGGCACCGCCGCGTGAGCGGATCTCGGTCACGATGTCCTCTACGTCGCCTCGGGCATTGCAGGCCACGTCGAACCCGTCCTCGGCCAAGGCCAAGGCGATCGCGCGGCCTATGCCACGTGACGCCCCGGTCACGAGCGCTCGGCGCGGTCCGGTCATCGGGGTGTTCACTCGCTTCCGGATCGCAGGTAGACGGTAACGGAGCAGTCCGCCAGTTTACCCCTGAACTGGTCTGTGATGACACCTCTGAACTTGGAGACGTCGGTCATTTCGAGGACGGGAGACACGTCGATGGTCAGGTGGGCGCCGAGGCGGAACCAGGTCTCGGCGCACTTGTATTCCCGCGTACCAAGAAGGAAGCCGACCCGCACGGGTTCCCCTCGCCGAAGGGCGTGGAGTCCGGCGTGAGCCGCGACGGTCTGGGCGATGTACTCGATACCGACGTAGGCGGGAACCCCGTGCGGCGCCTCGTAGAACATCGAGTCTTCGCCGATGCGGACCACGCTTCGGGTCGACGAGGATCCCTGCGCCGCGGCGCTGTCAATCAGGATCATCGGTGCGGCATGTGGCAGGAGCGCCTCGATGCTCGGCGCCGGGACGGTTTCCGCTCGATCTGGCACGGACCGCGCGCGGCGCTACGCGCCGATGAGCACGCCGCTGCTGTGCGTGCCCGCGTCCGAGGTGAACCTGAATGCCACCCGTGAGCGCGTCCGGAGCTCGTGGACCAGTGCGACCCGAAGCCTGATGCCTGGCACGATCAGCCGCGCGAACTTCAGGTTGCGGATCTCGGCGGTCGCGGTGTGCTGCGCAAAGACCCGGAGCGAGAGCTTGTCTGCCCACAGCAACTGGGCGAGGCCGGGAACGATCGGCTCGTTGGGAAAATGGCCCTCCAGGACCGCCAGGTCGGCCGTCACGGCAGCCTCGCCGAGCCACCTGACGGCGGTGCGCTCGAGTTCCTCCCATGCCGGGTGGAGGGGGCGATCGCGACCGGCTTTTCCCGTGGCGGGAAGACGCCGTACGAACCGCCATCGCTCCGGCGCCTGTTCGGCGGTCGCCGCGGTCGTAACCAGGTCGGTCAGTTCCCGAATCAGCGCCTTCTTGCCCTTGTGCGCCAAGGTCTCCCAACCAGCCTCGGTCGGCACGACAAGAAGTTCTCCAGCATCGAACCGGGCGCTCTCGACGGACTCCAGGCGTTCGACTGCGCTGACCAGAGGGCTCACCTCAATTGACCTGTAGCAACTCGGCTACGAGGTCGACGACGTCCTCGACCGTACGAATCTCCTTGACCCGTTCGGGAGCGATGTCGGCCCGAGTGAACTCCTTGAGTCGGACGATCAGATCCACCGCGTCGATGCTGTCGAGGGCAAGATCCTCGTAGAGGCGGGCGTCAAGGGCGATCCCGCCCGGCTCGAGCTCGTACATCTCCACCAGGATGTCTCTCAGTTTGGCCTCGATTTCGTCGCGCGTCATCTTCCCCTGCGGCTCCTGCAAGCAACATCGGACCCTACCAGTCGGCCATCTACGGATCCAGGCAATCGGCCTGTCGTAGTCCCAAGGCCCGCTCCAGAATCCTGCATCCCGACCGGGACCTCTCGCGCTCGCTGCCGCGGGTGCCGAACGTTGATGGATGGACCTCGTCGCCGACGCTCATCGTGAAGTGCACGGCCTCCGGCGGAAGGCGCGCGAGAGAGTCGGTCTTGCCGAGAGCGGGTGGGCGAACACGCAGGCGGATCGGAACCGCCGGCCGACCGGACCGCAAGAGAATCAACGCCGCGCCGCGCTGCACAGCGGCTGGCCGGTCCTTCCTCGTGCGCGTCCCTTCCGGAAAGAGGACTACCGTCTCGCCGGCCCGCAGGAGACGGACCGTACGGTCCACGACGTCATGCGGGTCTACGCTCGGAACGTAGCCGGCGAGGCGGACGACCGTGCCCAGAAAGGGGTTGCGCCACACTGAGTCTTTGACGACGCAGCGCGCGTCCGGAAGGCGGGAGACCAGGACCACGACATCGAGCAGCGACGGGTGGTTGGCGACCACCAGCCGACCACGATGATGAAGCAGGCCCTCTTCCCCGCGGAACTCGAACCGCATGAGCCGTAGAACGGACAAGAAGGCCAGGAACAGGCGGAAGGACAGTTGGATCGCTCCGCGGCAACGTCGCCCGGTCGCTTCTTGACGGCTCAGGAGACGGATCGCGGGAAAGAGGACGGCGCCCAGAACGAGGCCTCCGGCGCCGAAGAGAGCAAACGACATCGCCGTCAGCGGAACTCTCCAGCAGCGCTGAAGGAACGTCCTCGCGGCGGCCATCCGGCTACCCGCCGTCCACCCTCGGCGCCTTCGTTTCGCTTGCCGTCCGCCGTCCGCCGTTTCCGCATGAAGGAGCCGGGCCTTCGGTAGGGGCGACATCGAGAAGCGCCTGGCGGGCCGCGCGGCGCTCGGCCACCTTCTTCGATCCACCCGTCGCGCTGCCGGCGACGTCGCCGTCGACCAGGCACTCGACGTGGAAGATCGGATCGTGGTCGGGCCCCTCGCGACCGACGTGCCGGTAGACGGGAGGCGCCAGACCCCGTGCCTGGAGCAGTTCCTGAAGATCGGACTTCGCGTCCGGGGTGTCGATCGCCTCGGTGGCCTCGGACTCGATCCACGGCTCGACCAGGGTACGGGCGGCCTCCAGACCACCGTCGATGTACACCGCTCCGATCACCGCTTCGAGCGCGCAGGCCAGCAGGGACTGCTTGTCGCGTCCGCCGGAGCGCTCTTCGCCGCGCCCCAGCCGGAGTGCCGAGCCGAGCTCCAGGCGGCGCGCGAAATGGGCCAGGACTTCGGCGCTGACGACGTGCGACTTGACACGGGACAGGTCGCCTTCCGGCTCGAGCGGTCGACCCCGGTAGAGCCAGCTCGCCGCGACGAGTCCCAACACGGAATCGCCCAGGAACTCGAGGCGCTCGTTGTGCTTCTCCAATCCCTGTTCGTTGGCGAAGGAGGTGTGGGTCAGGGCCTGCTCGAGCAGGTCGCGGTTCTTGAAGCGGTAGCCGATCCGCTCTTCGAGTTCGTCGGTGCGAAGCGTCAGGGGTAGATCCGGTCCATCGTTCGGGGATAGGGGATCGTCTCCCGCAGATGGGGGACGCCGGCCATCCAGGCGACGAAGCGTTCGACGCCCATGCCGAAGCCGCTGTGCTCGAACGTGCCGTAGCGGCGGATGTCGAGGTACCACTGAAAGGCCTCGATCGGCAGATCATGCTCCCTGAGTCGGGACAGGAGCAAGTCGTGATCGTGGATGCGCTGGCTGCCGCCGATGATCTCGCCGTAGCCCTCGGGGGCGATCACGTCGAGGGCCAGAGCGAGGGTCGGATCGTCCGGGTCGGGCTCCATGTAGAAGGCCTTGAGCGAGGTCGGGTAGTGGGTGACCATGACCGGCCGATCGAACGCCTCGGCGATCGAGGTCTCCTCGGGAGCGCCGAAGTCGTCGCCGAACTCGATCTCCGAGCCCTGGCGGCGGAGGAGATCGATCGCTTCCGCGTAGCGGAGCCGGGGGAACGGCTTGCGGATCGCCTCGAGCCTGGAGGTGTCGCGCTCAAGGACCTCGAGCGGCTCGGCGCAGTGCTCCAGCACCCGCTCCGCGAGATAGACGACGAAGTCCTCGGCGAGCTCGGCCAGGCCCTTGAAGTCGAGGAAGGCGGCCTCCGGCTCGACCATCCAGAACTCCATCAGGTGGCGCCGGGTCTTCGACTTCTCGGCCCGGAACGTGGGACCAAAGCAGTAGACCTTGCCGAGTGCGGCGGCGGCGGGCTCGAGGTAGAGCTGGCCGGACTGGCTGAGATACGCGTTGCCGTGATCGAAGTAGGGGGTCTCGAACAGGGTCGACGTGCCCTCGCAGGCCGCGGGCGTCAGGATCGGCGAGTCGACCAGGTAGTAGCCGCGCTCGCGGTGGAAGTCGTGAATCGCCTGGCAGACCTCGCTGCGGATCCGCAGCACGGCCCGCTGCCGGCTCGAGCGCAGCCAGAGGTGGCGGTGGTCCATCAGGAAGGCGGTGCCGTGCTCTTTCGGCGTGATCGGATAGCCGTCGGCACCGTGGACCAGGGCCAGCGACGACACGTGGACCTCGACTCCGCCCGGCGAGCGCGGATCGGCGGCGGCGGTGCCGGTCACCGCGACGGTCGATTCCTGGGTGGCGCTCTGGAGCGCCTCCCACGACGCCTCGTCGACCTCCTTGCGACTGATGACGAGCTGCACCGTGGCGCCCGATTCCCGGAGCTGGATGAAGCCGATCCGGCCGCTCGAGCGCCGCCCGTCGACCCAGCCGCGCAGGCGGATTTCCTCACCGACCAGCGCGCCCAGCTCGGGGATCGAATTCCAGCCGCTCACGGGTCGCTCCTCACGACGCGATCATAGCGGCGGGCCGGATCGAGCGGTGGCCGTCGGGCAGCTACACTAGTCGGACGATGCTTGACCAGCGGTTTGGGGTCCCCGCGGCAACGGCTGTCATTGCCCTGGGGTGCTGTTGCGCCGTCGCGATGGTCGTTGCCGCGCCGCTCCTGGCCGCTTCCGGCGGTCTTTCGGCGTCGCTGCTCTACGAGTCGTTCGCTCGGGTCTGCCATCAGATCGCCGAGCGCAGCTTCCACGTGGCGGGTCACCCCCTCGCCGTCTGTCACCGCTGCTTCGGTTTCTACGTCGGCTTCACCCTGGGGCTGATCGTGTTGCCGTGGCTTCGTCCGGCACGTGACTGGCTGCTCGAGAAGCCCAGGCGCGTACTGCTGTTCCTGGCGCCCGCCGCGATCGACTGGCTGCTGCCGATCAACACGCCGGCGAGCCGTTTCCTGACCGGCGTGCTGGCGGCGGCGGCCATCGCCGTCCTCGTCTGGGCCGCAGTCGGCCAGATCGTCCAACAAACGCCCCGAAACTTGCCACGTGAGAACCCGTAGAGCGTCTTGACCGGCGCGTGCTCGGGTTCGACCCGTCTGAGGAGATTCCATGACACCGAAGAAACTGAAAGCGGCGGCCATTGGCGGTGGAGCGGCGGGGATCGCCTCGCAGATTCCGATCGTCAATTTCGCCAACTGCCTGTGCTGCGCCCTCGTGGTTGGCGGCGGCATGCTGGCGGTCTACCTGGCGATGAGGGATGAACCCCCTACGCCCGCGGCCCCCTACGGCGACGGCGCGATGATCGGTGTTCTGGCCGGTGTCGTCGCAGCGGTCGTCGGCGCGATTGTCGCGATTCCGATGACGATGCTCGTGGGTGATCCGGCGGAGATGATCCGGGGGATCATCGAGGGCATCGAGGGGATGCCACCGGAAGTGCTCGATGCGATGTCCGGCGAGGAAGCCGGCGCGGTGGCCGCTTTCGGTGCGGTTGCGTTCCTGATCAGCCTCGTCGTCGACGTGATCTTTTCCGCTATCGGCGGTGTGATCGGCGCCGCGGTGTTCCACAAGAAGCCCTCGGCTTAGCCCGGTTTCAACTAAACCTGAGGAGACGCCATGACAGGAAAGAAGATCGGAGCCGCGGCCATCGGTGGCGGCGCGGGAGCGATCGCCTCGCAGATTCCCGGCCTCCAACTGCTGAACATCGCCTGCTGTGCCCTGGTCGTGGGCGGCGGCATCCTGGCGGTCTACCTCGCGCTGAAGGACGACCCGCCCGCCGCGACGGCTCCGTACGGCGAAGGCGCGAAGATCGGCGCGCTGGCCGGCGTCTTCGGCTCCGTGCTGAGCATTCTCCTTGGGCTCCTGATCCTGGGCGGCCTGACGGGTGCGATGGGGATCGGCGCTCTCGCCGCGGAATCCACCGAGGACTTCGAGGCCCTGAGCCTCTTCAGCACGATTGCCGGGCTTGGCATCATCGCGATCGTCGCTTTCTCGCTGATGATCAACGTCGTCTTCTCGACGATCGGCGGCGTGATCGGAGCGACCGTGGTGCACAAGAAGGCGGTGCCCGCAGCGGAGTAGGCCCTGTCGGTACGAGTCAGCGGCTGAGGTTCGTCCCCGGCCGGTAGTAGCGCTGGTGCCAGATGCCGGCCTGGTCCTCGTCGTCCACCGGCATGCGCCAGGTGCGGACGGACGCCTGGGCGAGAGAGAGCCGGTAGAGCCCCCGGGGCTGATCGATCGTCGCCTGGATGTAGTCCTCGGCGGCGTCCTCAGGCACGTACCGGCAGGCGATGCGGCGGTAGCGGTCACGCCACGCGTCGTCGACGCCGATGTCGTGGACGAGCTCCGCTTCGCCCTCGACGAGGACCTTGCGGTAGGGGAGGTTCTGCTCGTCGATCGCGAGACAGGTGCGAGGGTCGCGCCGCAGGTTGGCGAACCAGACCGAGTTCTCGCGCGGGGTAAACCAGATCGCTTCCTCCTCGAAGATGAACCAGATCGGAGTCACCAGGGGCCGGCCGTCGTCGCAGACGGTACCGATCCGCATCAGGATGCCGGGCTCGGCGAGGAAGTCGTCGCGCTCGCCGTCGGTCATCGTCGGCACCTCAGTCGTCCTCCGGCGCGCCGAGGGTCCGCGCCGCCGCGATGTCGGCGGAGTAGTCGCGGAGCTTCGTCGGCATCAGGGTCATTTCCTCGATCACGGTGCGTTCGGGAAGGGCTGCCGCGGTGAGGATCGCCTCGGCGATGTCCTCGGAGGCCATCATGTCCGCCCGCTCCTCGGTTGACGGCGGTCGCGGCCGGTTGTCGAGGATCGGCGTGTCGACCTCGCCGGGCAGGACGCTGGTGGCGCGGATGCCGAGCTGGCGGAGTTCCGCGCCGAGGCCGAAGATGTAGTTGCGGGAGGCGGCCTTCGCGGCGCCGTAGGCGGTGCCGGCCATGACTCCCGGGCGGATCGCCGCCATCGAGGAGACCATGATCACGGTGGCGCCGCCGTGGCCGAGCATCGCCGGCAGCAGGGCCTTCGTCAGCATCGCCGGCCCGGTCGCGTTGACCGCGATCACGCTGTCCCACTCCTCCTGGGAGATGTAGCGCGTGCTGCGGACCTTCGAGCTGTGACCCGCGTTGTGGACCAGGACGTCGACCGTGGGGTGGCGGTCGAGCACCGCCGCGGCGAGGCCCCGGACCGCGCCGGCGTCCTCCATGTCGGCGGAGTGAGCCCAGGCGCTGCCGCCCGCTCCCTCGATCTCGGACACGACCGCCTCGAGCGGTTCGAGCCGCCGGCCGGACACGATGACTGTAGCGCCTTCACGGGCGAAGAGCAGGGCGGTCGCCCGGCCGATGCCGGTGCCGCCGCCGGTGACGAGAGTGGTCTTTCCTTCGAGTTTTCCCATCGCGTTTCGGTCTCCCTGATGCTGTACTGGCGCGCCAGAACTCCCGGAGCCCGGCGCTTCGCGCCGAATGCCGGCCAGAAGGCCGGCGCACCCGGTGTCTGTCGCACAATTCCGCAGGTCGGTTTGCGGCCCGGAGTCTAGCCCCTGCTCAGTTCCTGGCGGCGACGCCCGAGTCTCCCCGGTTCGGCAGCAGGTAGCGACGCGCCGCGAAGCCCAGTGTGGCCGCCCGGCCGGCCATCATGCCGACCATGCTGAGCCAGAGCAGGTTGCTATCCCGGAAGTAAATCGCGGCCCAGGCGAGCGGCGCGAAACCGAGCCCCAGGCTGATCACCATCGCCCGGCTGAGCAGCTTGCCCTGGGTGAGGCCGAGGAAGAAGCCGTCGAACGCGTAGGCGAGGGCGGCGAAGAGGAGCACGGGCAGCAGCCAGATGTTGCTGTCGACGGCGAGTGCGACGACATCGTCGTAACCGACCAGGAGGCCGTACGTGCCGCGGGGGAAGATCAACACCGGCAACAGGAAGGCGACGGCGCAGATCTCCGCGGCCGCCACGGTCAGGATCAGGACGCGCCGCAGCTCCTTGCGGTCGCCGGCGCCGTAGGCCATGCCGGCGAGAGTCTCGCCGGCGAAGGCCGCGCCGTCGACCAGGTAGGAGGCGAGACTCAACATGCGGAGGATCAGGCCGTTCGCCGCCAGGCGGGCGGTGCCGAGGAGCGCGCTGGCGTTCGTGAACACGGCGAAGGCCGTGATCAGGAGCAGGGTCCGGACCACCAGGTGCCCGCTCAGGGCGACGAGCCGACGCAACGCGGCACGGTCGAGCACGGTCCGCCAGGAGCATGACGCGGCGCCCGCGCCGAGGGTCAGGCTCAAACCGATGCCGGCTGCCAGCCACTGTGCCGTGGCGGTGGCGATTCCGGCGCCGAACGCGGCCCAACCCAGGTGAAGGATGAACCACCAGTTCAGCACGATGTTGCCGACGTTCGCTGCCGCGACGACGAGTAGAGCTCGTGCCGCTTCCCCTCGGCCCAGGAACCAGCCGACGAACGCCAGATTCGCGAAGGTCGCGGGCGCACCCCAGATGCGGGCGTCGTAGTAGCGGCGGCCGGCGTCTTCTACCTCCGCGGTGCCGGAAAGGAGTCGGAAGCCGAGATCGCCGAGCGGGCCGCGGAGCGCGAGCGTCACGAGGCCGAGAAAAGCTGCCAGCAGGAGCGCGCGATAGAGGTGTGCGGCGACCTCCCCGGTGTCGCCGCGGCCCCAGGACTGGGCGGTGACTCCGGTGGTCCCCATGCGCAGAAAGGCGAACCCGAAGTACAGGTAGTCGAAGATCAGGGCGCCCAGGACCACGCCGGCTAGAAAGCGCACGTCGTCGAGTCGGCCGAGCATTACCGTGTCGGCCAGACCGGCCACCGGCACGGTCAGGTTGGAAGCTGTGTTGAGCGCCGTCAGCCGCGCGAATCGGCGGGTCAGGCCGGGTGTCGCCGCCTCAGTCACGGCCGGCTGCTGCTAGCCTGCGCCCGCTCATGGCGTCAGAACGTGCTTCGGGCGTCTTCCTGTCCGGCTTCGTCGGCTGGGTCGATCGCTTCAACTCGCGACTCGGGGTCGCTGTCTCCTGGCTGACCCTGGCCATGGTCGTCGTCGGAGCGTACAACGCGGTGGTCCGCTACCTGGGCCGGTTCACGGGCTGGAACCTGAGCTCGAACGCGTACCTCGAGTTGCAGTGGTACATGTTCAGCCTGGTCTTCCTGCTGGGCGCCGCCTACGCGCTGCAGACCAACGCCCACGTCCGGGTCGACGTGGTCTACAGCCGGTTGCCGGAGCGGTGGCGGCGGCACATCGACTTCTGGGGCTCGCTGCTGTTTCTGATCCCGTTCGCGGTCTTCGGGCTCATCATGTCGTGGCCGGCGGTGCGGAACTCCTGGGCGGTACTCGAGGTGTCGTCGGATCCCGGCGGCCTGCCGCGCTACCCGATCAAGAGCGTGCTGCTCGTGGCGTTCACGCTCCTGGCACTGCAGGGGCTCGCTGAGGCGGTGCGGAACTGGCAGCGCCTGCGCGCGCTCAAGGCCGGTGCCGAAGAGGAAGAGATGGAGCAGGAGGGGCTGTTGTGAGCGGCGACTTCCTCGGCCCGCTGATGTTCGTCGTCGTCTTCCTGTTCATCTTCGCGGGCTATCCGGTCGCCTTCTCGCTCGGCGGCACGGCCCTGATTTTCGCCTTCATCGGTATCGAGCTCGGGCTCTTCTCCTGGAACCTCCTCTACGCGTTCCCCGAGCGGGTCTTCGGCGTCATGTCGAACGGCGTCCTGCTCGCCGTGCCCTTCTTCATCTTCATGGGCACGATGCTCGAGAAGTCGAAGCTCGCGGAGGATCTCCTGCGCACGATCGGGATGCTGTTCGGGCGCTTGCGCGGAGGCCTGGCGCTGGCCGTGGTCGTGGTCGGCGCGATGCTCGCCGCGGCAACCGGTGTGGTCGGCGCGTCGGTCGTTGCGATGGGGCTGATCTCGCTGCCGGTCATGCTGCGCTACGACTACTCGCCGATGCTCGCCACGGGCGTGATCAGCGCCGCGGGCACGCTGGGCCAGATCATTCCGCCCAGCGTCGTGCTCGTCGTGCTTGCCGACCAGCTCGGCATCTCGGTCGGCGACCTGTTCATCGGCTCCCTGATTCCGGGCCTGATGCTGGCGGGCTTCTACGCTGTGTATGTCGTTGGTGTCGCGATCGCCAAACCAGCCGCCGCCCCGGCGCTGCCCGCCGAAGAGCGGACGCTCGGCGGCGCCGCGCTGGCCCGGCAGGTGGCCGTCGTCATGCTGCCGCCCATGGTGCTGATCCTGGTCGTCCTGGGCAGCATCTTCGCCGGCATCGCGACGCCGACGGAAGCGGGGGCCCTGGGCGCCGTCGGCGCGATCGCGCTGGCCCTGTCGCGCGGACGCCTGACGATGAAGGCCGTCAAGGAAACGATGGACGCGACGGCGAAACTGACCACGATGGTCATCTTCCTGCTCATCGGCTCGACCGCGTTCGCGCTCGTCTTCCGGGGGCTTTACGGGGACATCTGGATCGAGGATCTGCTGACCGGCCTCCCGGGCGGGAAGATCGGCCTGCTGATCGTCGCGAATCTCGCGATCTTCATTCTCGGGTTCTTCATCGACTTCTTCGAGATCGCCTTCATCGTGATCCCGTTGATCGCGCCGGCGGCGCGCATCCTCGATGTCGACATGGTGTGGTTCGGCGTGATGATCGGCATGAACCTGCAGACGTCCTTCCTGACGCCGCCGTTCGGCTTCGCGATCTTCTACCTGCGGGGGGTGGCGCCGCGCCGGATCACGACGGTTCAGATGTACCGGGGTGTCATCCCCTTCATCGTCATTCAGCTCATCGGGCTGGCGCTGATCTGCCTGTATCCGGAGCTGGTCACGGCGTTGCTGTAGCCGGGCGGAGGCGGTCGGGGGTGCCCGCAGCATCCCCGGGAAGGCGGGCCGAGCGGCGCGGACGCGCCGGCTGGCCGGCTACGCCTTCATCCGCGCGCCGTCCGGGTCGAACAGGGCCGGGCAGGCGGCGACCGTGACGGGAAAGGGCTCGTTCATGTACAGGATCTGAAGCCGCGTGCCGGGCGCGGCGCGCTCGGGCGGCAGGTAGGCGAGCAGGATGTACCTGCCGACGGACGGCCCCATGCCGGCGGAGGTGACGCGGGATTCCCGCCCGCGGGCGTCGACGATCCGTTCTCCGTCGCGGGTGAGGATCGGCTCGGCGCCGCCGGTGGGGAAGCGGGCGACGCCGGAGGCGCTTGTCTGGTCATCCATCGTCAGCGTGCACAGCTTGGCCGCCGGGCCTTCGGCCCGCGCCCGGAGGTAGGCCTCCCTGCCGATGAAGTCCGCCTTCTTGACGCCGCGGCGGGCCAGACCGGCCTCGACCGGCGTGTACTCCGAGGTCAGATCGGCGCCCATCAGCGGGTAGCCCTTTTCGAGGCGGCCGGTCGTGCCGTAGACGCCGATGCCGACGGGCCGTGCGTCCAGGTCGCTGCCGGCCTCCCGGATCGCGTCCCACAGGCGGAGGCCGTTGGGCGCTTGCGCATAGATCTCCCAGCCGCTCTCGCCGACGTAGGAGATGCGGAGCATCGTCGCCGGCACGCCGGCCAGAACCGCTTCCCGCCCCGTGCCGTACGGGAACGCCTTTTGCGAGAGGGGGATGTCGGCGATCCTGGAGAGGAGCGCGTCGGCGCGCGGACCCCAGACGCCGATCGTGCACAGGGCGGCTGAACGGTCCTCGAACTGGACGGAGCCGTCGGCGGGAAGGTGGCGGCGGAACCAGGCCGCGTCGCGCGCCCCGTCGAAAGCGCCGGTGACGACGCGGAAGCGGTTCTCCGCCAGGCGCTGAACCGTGAGGTCGGCCCGGATGCCGCCCTCCGGCGTCAGCAGCGGGGTGTAGACCGAGCGGCCCACCGGCCGGTCGCAGCGGTTGACCACGAGCCGTTCGAGGTAGGGCACGACGCCCGGGCCCGTGACCTCGAAGATCCGGAACGCGCTGAGGTCGACGACGCCGGCCTTCTCGCGCAGGTGCAGGTGCTCCGCGTCGATGATCGGCGACCACCAGCGGCGGTCCCACTCGTGGGGGCGGTCGGCGACGCCGTAGCGGGTGACGAGGTCCTCGTTCGAGGCGTACCACTGGGGGCGCTCCCAGCCGCGCGCTTCGTGGAACTCGGCGCCAAGAGCCGCCGTGCGGTCGTGGAAGGGCGCGCGCTGGACGCCGCGTTCGGACTCCCACTGCTCGCGCGGATGGACGATTCCGTAGGTCTTGTTGAAGTGTTCCCGGCAACGCCGCCGGACGTGGCGCTCCGTCTTCTCGCGGGGGTAGAAGCGGGTCACGTCGGACCCGTGCGGGTCGCACAGGCGCGGGTGGCCGTGGGTGATCCACTCGGCGATCAGGCGCGCGCTGCCCGGACCCTCCTTGATCCAGACCGCCGCCGCCGACCAGAGCTTCTCGACCTCGGCGGTCTCGCCCAGCACCTGCTGCGCGTCCGGCGTCAGGGACAACAGCCCGTTCACGGAGTAGCGCATCCCGGAGTCGGCGAGCAGTCCGCCCATCAGCCGGCGCGCTTCCTCGAGCTGGGGCGCGAAGTCTCCGGCGGTGAACGGCATCTCGGTCGGCGTGCGTTCGGCCTCCGGGAGCGACGGAATCTCGCCGGGCCGAACGAGGATCGGCCGGTGGGCGTAGGAGCCGACCTCCATCGCGTCGTGGTCCTGCCGCTCGTACATGAACGTGTCCATGTCGCGCACGATCGGGTAGGCGATCTCGACGCCTGTCCGCTGCAGGAGGTCGATCGGCCCGAAATCGGCCATCTGGTGCACCGCCGGCGTGAGCGGAATCGAAGCGCCCGCCATTGCGGCGATTCGCGGGCTCCAGACGCCGCAGGCGACGACGATCTGATCTGCCGCGATCGTGCCGCGGTCCGTCGCCACGGCGCGGACGCGCGGCCTGGCGAACGGTCTCCGCTCGACATCGATGCCGGTCACCTCCGTCTCGTCGAGCACGGTGAGCGCGCCATTCGCCAGCGCCCGCTCGCGCGCGAGCGTTCCGGCCCGTATCGAGTCGACCACGGACGCGCTCGGGGTGAAGAAGCCGCCCAGGATGACGTCGCCGTTGACGTAAGGAACCTTCTCGACGACTTGGGCCGGGGTCAACAGGTCGGTCTCGATCCCCCAGGCCCGCGCCGACGTCATCCGCCGGCGCAGTTCCTCCATGCGCTCCTCCGTGCGCGCCACCTCGATGCCGCCGCAGGTCGTGTTCACGCCGAGAGCGGCGTACTGGCGCTGGCTCTCCAGCGTCAGCATCGCGATCTCGCGGTTGTGGTCCGTTGGGAAGATGAAGTTCGAGGCGTGGCCCGTCGAACCGCCGGGATTCGGCAGCGGTCCCTTGTCGATCAGCACGAGGTCGCGCCAGCCGAGGTCGGCCAGGTGGGCGACGAGGAAGTTGCCGACGATGCCGGCGCCGATCACCGCGATCGTCGCCCGCTCGGGCGGCCTGCGCTCCCGCGCAAGGGATCCTTCCGCGCGCGGACTTCCGGTAGCGTCTTGGCTCATTCGATCGTTCGACCGGCGTGGCGCCGGGAGGCGGTTGAGACAGGGGCTACTCTAGTCCTTCGGAACGCGGCGAAAGGAGAGCAATGAGTGGCCAGGCGCGAAGCGTCGATCAGTCCGACCGGATCGTCCCGATCAACCTTCGCCAGAGCGGGCGGACGCCGGTCGAGTTGCTCATCTCGACCCGGGTCCGCAAGTCCCCGTACTGGCACCTGTCCCACCAGGCCGGCTGCTGGCGGGCGACCGTCTACAACCGCATTTACCATCCTCGTGGCTACATCCGGCCGGAGGACGGCGGCGCCGCCGCCGAGCACGAGGCGCTGACGAAGCACGTGACGATGTGGAACGTCGCCGTGGAGCGCCAGATCCGGGTCGCGGGCCCGGACGCCGAGCGCTTCACGGACTACATCATCACCCGCGACGCGACCCGCATCCGTCCGATGCGCGGCAGGTACGTCATCCTGTGCAACGAAAAGGGCGGGATCCTGAACGACCCGGTGCTGCTGCGGCTGTCCGATGACGAGTTCTGGTTCTCGCTCGCGGACTCCGACATCCTGTTCTGGCTCCAGGGCGTGAACGTCGGTCTGCGGATGGACGTGGAGATCGACGAGATCGACGTTTGTCCGGTGCAGATCCAGGGGCCGAAGTCGCTGGCGCTGATGGTCGACCTGGTCGGCGACCGGATCGGGAGCATCCCGTACTACGGCCTCCTGGAAGCCGAGATCGAGGGCTGCCGGGTCGTGGTGTCCCAGTCCGGCTTCTCCGGCGAGAAGGGCTACGAGATCTACCTGCGCGACGCGACGCTGCACGCCGAGACGCTGTGGAACGCGGTGCTCCGGGCGGGCGAACGCCACCAGCTCATGGTCATCGCGCCGGGCCACCAGCGCCGCATCCAGGCCGGCATCCTGTCCTGGGGACAGGACATGGACCACGAAACGACGCCGTTCCAGTGCAATCTCGCGTACCAGGTGCCGCGCAGGAAGCGGGGCGACTATGTCGGCCGGGAGGCCCTGGAGCGGATGCGCGCCGGGATCGAGGCCGGCCGGCCGCCGTTCTCGATGGTCCTGGTCGGCATGACCCTGGGCGGCCAGCCGATCGACGACTACGCCCCGGACTTCTGGCTGGTGTCGGACGCGGACGGCGGCGAGCCGATCGGCTACCTGACTTCCCCGTGGTACGCGCCCGAACTCGGTTGCAACATCGCCCTGGGCTATGTGCCTGTGACCAGGTCGGCGGTCGGGACGGAACTGCGGGTCCGGTTGCCGGACGAGTACGCCAGCGAACCGGGCCAACTCGACCGCGCCCGGGTTTGCGAGGTCCCGTTCCGTCCCTCCGTCAATCCGAGCGCACGCGAACGCGCGCATGCCCGCGGCGAGGACGCGGCGGACTAGGAGCTTGCGGGGCGGAAACTGGGTGCGCCGGCCTCTGACCTTCTGCCTCGCAAGCTTCTAGCCGCCGCCGAACGAGAACCGCGCGTACGCCTGTTCGGCGGTGCTGAACCAGCGGAAGGACGACTTGCGCACCTCGTCCCAGGAGTCGAAGATCCTGCGGTAGGCGGGATCGGCGGCCGCGTTCTCGTTCATCAGATCGAAGGCGGCGTTCCGGGCCGCCTCCAGGATTTCGTCGGAGAACGGGCGGAGCGAGACGCCGCCGTCGACGAGCCGCTGGAGCGCTTCCGGGTTGAGTGCGTCATAGCGGGAGATCATGTCGATGTTCGCCTCGGCGGCGGCGGACTGGAAGATCTCCTGGTACGCGGAGGGCAGGGAATCCCAGGCGGTCCGGTTGACATACGCGGAGAGGGTCGGGCCGGGCTCCCACCAGCCGGGGTAGTAGTAGTTCTTCGCGACGCGCTGGAAGCCGAGCTTCTCGTCGTCGTAGGGACCGACCCACTCGGCGGCGTCGACGACGCCGCGCTCGAGGGCGGGATAGATCTCGCCGCCCGGAATCGTCTGGACCGTAACGCCCAGCCGACTCAGGACCTCGGCGCCGAGGCCGGGAATACGCATCTTCAGACCGCGCAACTCGTCCAGCGTGCTGATCTCGCGCCGGAACCATCCACCCATCTGGCCGCCCGTGTTGCCGGCCGGGAAGTTCACGATGTTGAAGTCGGCGAACACGTCGCGCATCAACTCCAGGCCGCCGCCGTGGTAGAGCCAGGCGTTCTGCTGGCGGGTGTTCAGGCCGAAGGGCATCGCCGTGTCGAAGGCGACGGCCGGGTTCTTGCCGGTGTAGTAGTAGCTCGCCGTGTGGCCGAGTTCGACCGTGCCCTGCTGGACCGCGTCCAGCACGCCAAGCCCGGGCACGAGTTCACCGGCGGGATAGGCGCGGATCCGGAAGCGGCCCTCGGACAGGCTCTCGACCCGCTCCGCGAGGACTTCCGCGCCGCCGAAGATCGTGTCGAGGCCGCGTGGGAAGCTGGAGGCCAGGCGCCAGTTCAGGCGCGGTTTCGACACCACGGCGGGCGCGCCGTCCGGCCCGGGCGCTGGTCCTCCGCAGGCGGTGGCGACACCCGCTCCGGCGGTGGCCAGGGCGGCTTTGCCCAGAAAGTCCCTGCGTCTCAGCTTGGTCATGCGTGCCGTCCTCGTCAGGTGGTGCGGTTGTGGGCGGTCAGTCTACTTCGCCCGGCTGGACCTGCGATGCCTCGGCGGGCCGGCCCGTCGGCGGTGACCTCGTCCATCATTCGCTCAGCCAGCGTTCGGCGTCGATCGCGGCCTGGCAGCCGGTTCCGGCGGCGGTGACCGCCTGGCGGTAGATCGGATCCATCACGTCGCCGCAGGCGAACACGCCCCCGATGTCCGTCGCGGTGCCCGGATGGTGCACCTTGAGATAGCCGACCTCGTCCATGGCCAGCTTGTCCCGGAACAACTCGGTGTTCGGGGTGTGGCCGATGGCCATGAAGACGCCCTGGCAGGCGAAATCCGATTCGTCGCCCGAGCGGGGGTCGCGGAGGCGCACGCCTCGCACGCCCTCCGCCTGAGAACCGTGGATTTCCTCTACCGTGGCGTGGAATCGCCAGTCGATCTTCTCGTTGGCGGCGGCGCGGTCGCGCATGATCGCCGAGGCCCGCAGTTCGCCGCGACGGTGAACGATCGTCACCTTGCTGGCGAACTTGGTCAGGAATGTGGCCTCTTCCATCGCCGTGTCGCCGCCGCCCACCACGACGAGTTCCTTGTCGCGGAAAAAGAAGCCGTCGCAGGTGGCGCAGGCCGAGACGCCGTACCCCATGAGCTCCGCCTCCGAGGGAAGGCCCAGTTGGCGAGCCGAGGCGCCGGTGGCGATGATCAGGGCGTCGGCCGAGTACTCGCCACCGTCCGTCTCGATCCGGAACGGCCGCTCGTTCAGGTCCACGAAGGTGCCGGTCTCGAATCGGGTGTCGGCGCCGAAGCGCTGGGCCTGGGCCCGCATCTGGTCGATCAGTTCGGGTCCCATGATCCCCTCGGGAAATCCCGGGTAGTTCTCGACATCTGTGGTGATCGTCAACTGGCCGCCGGGCTGACTGCCCTCGAGGACCAGGGGTGCGAGGTCGGCCCGGGCGGCGTAGAGGGCCGCGGTGAGGCCGGCCGGCCCCGAGCCGAGGATCGTGAGGCGATGGTGGTTGCTGGGCGAGGCAGTCGTCATGGGCCGCGGAGAGTAGCAGCGAGCGGCTGAACCGGGTGTGCCGTCTCTCGGGAGTCTTCCGTCGCGTCAGGGGCCGGGGCCGGTTGCCGCCTCGGCCTCGGTGCGACCGGTCCGGCCTCGTCGGCGCAGTCTTCTTCCCAGCCAGGCCGTCGGTCCCGAGAGTGCGTAGCTCGCGGCGCCCACGAGGAAGAAGAGACCGATGTGGATCAGGGCGAGGACCGTGATCGCGGCGATGACCACGACGACGCGGAAGCCCCTGCGGCGCCGGAAATCGATCTCCTTGAAGCTCAGGTAGCGGAACGTGGACACCGAGAGCAGGCCGACGAGGACCAGGGCGCCCAGGACCGCGAGTTGGAGCACGAAGGAGTCGCCCCTGGTGTCGACGAAGAAGAGGATCGAGCCGATGGCGCCGGCTGCCGCGGGCGCGGGCAAGCCGATGAAGTACCTGGGATCGGTGGTGCGCCGGCTGACGTTGAAGCGGGCGAGCCTTGCCGCGCTGCAGAGCAGGTAGACGGCGGGGGCCGCGAAGCCGACCCGGCCGAGTTCGTCCAGGCCCCACAGGTAGCAGAGCAGGGCGGGCGCGAGGCCGAAGGAAACCAGGTCGGCGAGCGAGTCGTACTCCCGTCCGAAAGGGCTGGCGGTACCGGTGAGGCGCGCGATCCGCCCGTCCAGCGTGTCGAGCACGGCGGCCGCGAAGATCATCAGGACCGCGGCCCGGAACTGTCCTTCCAATCCGGCCAGCAGGGCGTAGAAGCCGAGCAGCATGTTCGCCGTCGTGAACAGGCTGGGGATGAGGTAGGCACCCGCTCGCAAGGGCCTGCGCGGTCGGACCGACGAGCCCGCATCCAGGCTGGAGTCGGCCCCTGCTCGCGAAGGCCTGCCGCGTCTTCCGGGGCGCTTCCAGGTCATTGGGCGCCTGAACGGGGAGTCGAGGGTCTGCTGACTGGGAAGTCGCTGGGCGGCGGGGTCGACGGATCGGTGGGCATGGCGATCGGCGTCTCTCCGGAGACCACGCGCTGCCCCTTTTCAACCAGCGGGTCGTAGGACATCGGTACGAACACATCGACCCTGGAACCGAACTTGATCAGGCCGAGAGGCTCGCCCTGGATCACCCGTTGACCTGCCTGCAGGCGGGAGACGACGCGACGCGCGACCAGGCCGGCAATCTGGCGCACCGCGATCAGGTCGCCCTGTGTGCGCCGGAGCAGGGTCAGGTGGTTCTCGTTCACGTCGCCCGCTTCCTTGCGGTACGCCGGCAGCTTCTTGCCCGGTGTCGCGATGCTGCCGATCACGACCCCCTCCACTGGCGTTTTCTGGGTATGCACGTTGAACACCGACAGGAAGATCGAGATGCGGCGCCACGTTTCGTCTCCGAGAGCGCTGTCCGTGATGACCTCGACCGCGGTCACCGTGCCCTCGGCGGGTGCGAGAACGACATCGGGGGGGCCGTCATAGCTCCGCGTTGGATCGCGGAAGAAGAGAAGCACCAGGAAACCGAGCACTGTCATCGCGACAGCAGCCGGAAGAACACCGACCAGCCAGAACACGCCGGCAACGGCAAGGAATGGCAGCACGAAGGGCCAGGCTTCCCGTGCGAATCTCATCCGTTCAGGTCCGCCCCGGCGCGTCCGCCTTGCCGGGCGTGAAACGGCGGGGGATGGGGCTTTGCAGCGCTACCTGACGGCTTGAAGAGCGTGTGACCGGAGGATCGACTCCATGCGGTCCTTGAGGGCGAGTTTGTGGAGCTTGATGCGCTTGGCCTCGGAGTGGTCGATCGGCGACAGGACGGGACGACCGACCAGTTCTTCGAGTTGGCTCTCACAGGCCTGGTGCTCGTCGTAGAGCTTGCGGAACTCACCCTCCTGGGCCAGAAGCTCTTCCTTGACTGCGTCATCGCTCATTCGGTACGCGCCTCCCTTCGTGGTTTCTTCCTGCCGCTTCCTGCGGAAGCGCTTTGTCCCGGGGTCCGAAAAGTCTCTGCAAGGAGAGTAGCAGCTTGAAGGCTTGGGCCCGCTTCCGTCAGGTCGATCTTCGGGCGCGGCGACGCCGCCGGTTCGGTCGCGGACTGCCGGGCGGGCGGGTCGACGGGCTGGTGGCCGGCGAGCGCAGGTAGAGCGGCTCGGTCAGTGCTCGGCCATCCCAGCTCAGGGCGCCGTGCGCCATGAGCTGGAGCAGGGTCGGCGCGAGCTCCGACGCTTCGATCGCACCGCCTGCCGGGTCGGGAAGCCGGAATACGCCGTGCCCGACCAGCGGCAGCCGGCCGCGGATGAGGTCGGCTTGATCTCTGATCTCTGGCGGACCGACGACTTCGATCCTGCCGTTCTCCTGCCGCCGCATGGGCTGGGCGTACCAGCGCTCACGCAGGGCGTCGACGACGGCCACCACATCGGACGCGTCGTTGCCTGCGCCCTCGAAGTATTGGGCGGCCAGGATCTCGAACGTCGATGTGGCGCCCGCTCTGACGCCGGAGGCCTGGTGAAGTCCCAGTGCCGTCGCCAATCCAACCCGCAGGCCGGTGAAGCTGCCCGGTCCGCGAGCGGCCCCGATGCCCGCGACGTCCCGCAGTGTCATGCCGCCGCGGCCCAGCAGCTCGTCGATCATCGCGATCAACTCGCGCGACGAACGCCCCTGGGGCGCGGACAGGACCTCGAAACTGCCCGGTTCGCCGACCGCCACGCTGACGACGGTCGAACCCGTGTCGAGTGCGAGCAGCGGCGCCATGCAGGTCAATATACTGGCGGTCGCCCGTGGTTAGATCGAGCACCGCCGAAGACGCGGAGGATTCGCGGGCGTCGGCCGCCGGATCGCGGGCGCCGGCGCGGAAGCTCTCGGCGATGACGCCGATGCTCAGGCATTACCTGACGGTGAAGGCGGAGCATCCCGACGCCATCCTCCTGTACCGGATGGGCGACTTCTTCGAGATGTTCTTCGAGGACGCGGTGACCGCGGCGCCGGTGCTCGACGTGGCCCTGACCGCACGTCAGAAGGGGACGGCCAGCGAGGCGCCGATGTGCGGCGTCCCCCATCATGCGGCCGACGCCTACATCGGGCGATTGCTGGACGCCGGCTTCAAGGTCGCGGTCTGCGATCAGGTGGAGGATCCGGCGCAGGCGCGTGGTCTCGTCCGCCGCGAGGTGACACGGATCGTGACGCCGGGCACGATCAACGACCTCGAGATGCTGGACCAGGCCCGCCCCAACTACCTGGCCGGCATCCGGTTCGACGGGGAGTCCGGGGCGGGCGCCTTCCTCGACGTCTCGACCGGCGAGTTCTTCGTGCGACGTTGGCCGGACGCGGCGGAGGCGGTCGAGGATTTGGAACGGCTGGCGCCGCGGGAAGTCCTCACCTGCGCCGCCGACTTCGAGGCCGGCGGGGGCGACCCGGACGGCCATCTGGCGGCGTGGATCGAGCGCGCCGGCACACCGCACACGGAAATCGACGAGGCCGGCGCTCCACGGCCCACGTCCGCCGAGCGTGCGCTGCGGCGGCAGTTCGGCGTTCAGAATCTGCGCGGCTTCGGTCTGGTGGAGGGCGAGGCCGCGGTGACCGCGGCGGCCCTGGTCCTGGACTATGCCCGCCGCGCCGCCCGGTCCGACGTCGACCACGTTGCCGCCCTCGAGGTCCAGCATGACGACCGCTGTGTCGTCCTGGACGAGACGACGCTGCGCAACCTGGAGGTCTTCCGCCATCTCCGGCACCAGGCGGGCCGGACCCTGGTCGAGGTGCTCGACCTGACCCTCACCGGGCCGGGGGCGCGCATGCTGCGGCGCTGGCTGGGCCGGCCGCTGCGGGATCTGGCCGCGCTTGGCGACCGTCATGACGCAGTGGCCGCCCTGCTTTCGAGCATCGCCCGGAGGGAGGCGCTTCGGTCGCGCTTGAAACGGATTGCCGATCTGGAGCGTCTGACGTCGCGGGCGGTCCTGGGGCGGATCACGCCGCGGGAGGCGGGCGCGCTGAGGGACACCTTGCGCGAGGCGCCGTCCGTGCTGGAGGCCCTCGAGGGGCTTCAGGCGGACCGGCTGGCACGTCTGCAGGCGGTGAATCCGCAGGCCGAACTCCGCGCGAGGCTGGAAGCGGTGCTGGCGGAGACGCCCGGGTCCCTGACGGAGGGCGGCGTGATCGCGGCTGGCGTCGACGACGAGCTGGACCGGCTCCGGTCGCTGGCACGGGACGGCAAGGGCCACATTGCGGCGCTCGAAGCCGGGGAGCGCGAGGCGACGGGCATCGCGACGCTCAAGGTCGGCTACAACCGGGTCTTCGGCTACTACTTCGAGGTCCGCAAGACCCAGCAGGATCGCGTTCCCGACCACTACGTCCGCCGGCAGACGCTGACCAACGCCGAGCGCTACGTGACGGATGAACTGAAGACGCTGGAGGAACAGATCCTCGGCGCGGAGAGTGGGCAACTGGCGCTGGAACAGGAGCTGTTCGAGAACTTGCGCAGGGAGGCTGCAGGCCAGGCGCCGGGGCTCCTGGAACTGGCCGCCGCGCTGGCCGAAGTCGACTGCCTGGTGGCGCTGGCCGAGGTTGCCGGCCGCTACGCCTATGTACGGCCGCGCATGCTGCCGGCCGGCGGCCGGATCGACATTCGCGAAGGGCGCCATCCGGTGGTCGAACGGTCCGCGGCGGCGGTGCGCGGCGCCTCGGGCTTCGTTCCGAACGATGCCGTACTCGACCGCGAGAAGGAGCAGATCGTGCTGCTCACGGGTCCCAACATGGGCGGCAAGTCGACCTACTTGAGACAGGTGGCGCTGATCGTGCTGATGGCCCACGCCGGCAGCTTCGTGCCCGCCGAGAGCGCTGAGATCGGTCTGATCGACCGCATCTTCACCCGCGTCGGCGCGAGCGACGATCTGGCGCGCGGGGAGTCCACGTTCATGGTGGAAATGGTCGAAACCGCGAACATCCTGCGCCACGCGACACGCGACAGCCTGGTCGTGCTCGACGAGGTAGGGCGCGGTACCTCGACGTACGACGGGCTGTCGCTGGCCTGGGCGATCGTCGAACGCCTCCACGAGGACAACGGGTGTCTGGCGCTCTTTGCCACCCACTACCACGAGTTGACCGGTCTGCCGGCCACGCTTGTTCGGGTTGCGAATCGTCGGATGGCGGTCAAGGAATGGCAGGACCAGATCCTGTTCCTTCACCGGGTCGCGGCCGGTCGCGCGGACAAGTCCTACGGACTGCACGTCGCCCGGCTGGCCGGAGTCCCCACGGAGGTGGTCGAGCGAGCGGCGGCCGTACTGGCCAACATCGAATCCCAGCAGTTCAGCTTCTCCGGCAAGCCGCGGGTCGCGCTTGGCGCGGCCGGTGCGCCGCTTGACGAGCCTCCCGACCAGCTCGCGCTATGGGACGGCCAGGACGAGGCGGTGGTCGAGGCGCTGCAGGCGGTCGACGTGAACAAGTTGACGCCGGTGGCCGCGTTGAACCTTCTGCAGACCCTCCAGGATCGGCTCAGGTCCGGCGCGAAGCCGCCGGAGACTTCAGGGTCCGGCGGCGGGTAGACGGCGTCGCCGCCTCGAACTTGCCGCTTCGCTGGATTACCGGCCGGAACCCGGGTGACGCGTTCCGCGCCACCCGCGAACCAGTCCGTGCGGCCGTCAGCGGGCGCCCGGATGGCAGGCCGGCGCACCCAGTCAGTTCAGAAGGGGATGTCGTCGTCGGCGCCGGCGGGGTCGAAGCCGGGGTCCTGGGGCGCGGACGGGGCGGGCGCGCTCTGGCTTCTCCCATAGCCGGGCTGACCGTCCTGCTGCCCGCCGCTGTCGCCCCGGCCGCCGAGCATCTGGAAGTTGCGGCAGACGATCTCGGTCGCGTAGCGCTTCTGGCCGGTCTGCTTGTCCTCCCACGAACGGGTTTGCAGACGACCTTCGACCGAGATCAACTTGCCTCTGGTCAGGTACTGGCCGGCGACCTCGGCCTGGCGGCCCCAGCAGACGATCGTGTGCCATTCCGTCTGTTCCTGGCGGTTGCCGTCGCGGTCGGTCCAGCGCCGGCTCGTGGCGAGCCTCAGGTTGGCGACGGTCTGGCCGGATTGGGTCGTGCGGAGTTCCGGGTCGCGGCCGAGGTGGCCGATCAGGATCACATGGTTCAACATGGCGGGAGAGGCGTCCTTTCTGGTGGTTCGGGAGGGAGGGTGCGGTTGGTGTTCGGCAGGCGAGTGTTCCCGGCACGACCGGCATCGTGTCTCTCGCTTTGTTGTACGGAACCCGGGTCCGGAGCGTCGCTCGGCCCGTGGCCTGATCGTAACCGCTGGACGAGCGGGCCGGGGAGCGGCTTCGGCGGTATCGTTCCGGCGTGCGCCTGGTCGTGCAGCGGGTCAGCTCGGCATCGGTGACGGTCGATGGCCGGATCGTCGGCCGGATCGACGGCGGTCTGCTTGTGCTGGCGGGAGTGGAGGTCGGCGACGGCGAGGACCAGGCGGCCGCCGCGGCGGCCAGGCTGGCCCGTCTGCGCCTCTTCGAAGACGAGCAGGGGAGGATGAACCTCGACGTGCGGCAGGCAGGCGGCGCGATCCTGCTGGTTTCGCAGTTCACGCTCGCGGCCTCGACAGGGAAGGGAAGACGGCCGTCCTTCGACCGGGCGGCACGTCCGGAGGTGGCCGAGCCGTTGCTGGCCAGACTGCGCGGGCGGCTGGAGGAGGCGGGACTGGTCGTCGAGGGCGGCCGTTTCGGAGCCCGGATGGAGGTGCGCCTGGTGAACGACGGTCCGGTGACCTTCGTGCTCGACTTTCGACCGAAGAACTAGAGGTTCTTGAGTTCCTTGCCGGGCTTGAAGCGGACCGTCTTGCCGGGGGCGATCGTCACCTCGACGCCGGTCTTCGGGTTGCGCCCCACGCCGCGTTTGCGGTTGCGAACCTGGAAGACGCCGAAGCCGCGGAGCTCGATCCGCTTGCCGTCGCCAAGGGCGTTCTTCATCGCGCCGAGGATCGTGTCGACGGCTCGGGCGGCCTTGACGCGGGGAAGATCCGAGTTCTCAGCGACCCGGTTCACGATGTCCGCCTTGATCATGTGGAGCGCCTCCTCAAAGCCGTTGGCCAGGCTACGGACGGAATGTCGAAGACCGCCGGGCGATTGGCCGTGGATCGGTCATTCTAGCGCGTGGGGGCGGTTTCCGTAAAGGCATGACGGGGCCGCGTTGCGGCCGGGAACCGGTCGCCGGGACTGCTAACCTTGGCGGCCGCATGGACTTCCCGGGACTCAGCCAGGCGTCTTCGACGCCAGGGATGCGGCGTCGAAAGGCACTTGCGGCGTGGCTCGTCCTGGTTTGCCTTGGCGCCCTCGGCGCCGCTGGCCAGGAGGGCGATGAGCCGACCGCCGAAAGCGGCCCGTTCCTGTTCGCGGCCGCCCGGATGCTGGCCGGCGAGCCAGGCCGAACCGAGGAGGCGCTGGAGCTCTTCGAGCGGGCGGTGGCGTTGGACCCCGAGGCGCCCTTTCTCCGGGTGGGACTCGCCGATTTCCTGATTCAGCTTGAGCGGCTCGAGGAGGCCGGGGAACACCTGGACGTTGCGTACCGGAACGCGCCTGATGACGTCGACGTGTTGCGCAGATACGGGCGGATCCAGATGGGGCTCTCCGACCTGGCCCGGGACAGGGAAGCGGTAGACCGCGCCCTGGAGGCGCTCGGGGCGCTACGGGAGTTGGCGCCGAACGACATCCAGGGCATGCTGCTCCTGACACAGATCCGAGCGGCCCTGGGGCAGCAGCGTGAGGCGGCGGCCGTGCTCGAAGAGTTGGTCAGCTACCACAACGGCAACCGTCAACTCCAGCGCATGCTGGCCGAGGCCCTGAGGGAGGCCGGCGAGGACGAACGGGCGCGGCAGGTCGAGGCCGACATCCGCAGGTTCGATGAGCGTTCGGCCGAGGAGCGATCGGTCGAGGAGCGGCTGGGACTCGCGGGGCGGGAGAGTCGCCAGGGCAATCACACCAGGGCGATCGAGATGCTGGAGGGCCTGGCCGCGGAGTTGACCGACAGCATCCCCGTCCAGGGGGCGCTGGCGGAGGAGTACTACCGGCGGGCCATATCCCCCGGGCGCACGCCGGATCAGCGCGCAGCGGATCTTGCCGAGGCCCTCCGTCGTCTACGGGAGCTGCCACGGGCCGTCCGTCGGGACCGGGGAGCTCGCGCACTCGAAGCTCGCATCCTGGGCGCCTCGGGCCGTGGACCGGAGGCAATCGAAATTCTCGAGGATCTGCGAAGAGAGCAGCCGGACGACCCCCAGCTTCTCCGGGAGCTCGTCGGACGGCTGATGGAAGCCGGTGAGTGGGAGCGGATCCGCCAGATCGGCCGGGGCATGGTCGACCGCGCTGATCGGGGAACGCAGCAGGGCCGGGACAGCGCGGACTTCGGTCTCGGTCTCCTGGTCGAGGCGCTTCGGCGGTTGGGCAAGACCGATCAGGCCCTCGCCGAACTGGAGTCCGAAACCGAGCGGCACGGTGAGTCGGTGGAACTCCTGCTGAGTCAGGCGGAGTTGCTTGCCGAGGCGGGCCGAAAGCGGCGTGCGATGGCCATCCTCCGTCGCGACACGATGGCCACCGAGCGGTTGCTCCGTGGCGGCGAGGCGGGTGAGCCCGACGTGCAGGCCATCCTCAGGAAGGCCGGGATCTACGTCGACCTCGACGAGGCGCGCCACGCCGTCCGGGTGCTGGATCGGTTCGCGGCGGCTGGAGACGTCCGGCAGTTGGTCGGGATCGCCGATTTCTGGCGCGCACGCGGCCGGTTCGAGGAGTCCGCGCCGCTGATCGAGCTGGCGTTGGTGCGGATGAGTGGCGGCGCGGAGACCGGCTTCGATCTGGACCCGGAGACGCTCAGGGCGGGTCTGTTCTTCCAACTCGGCGAGGCGTACGAGCGCACGCGCCGGTTCAAGGAGGCGGCCGAGCAGTTCCAGGCGGTGCTCGAGATCCAGCCCGAGAACAGCACGGCGATGAATTACCTGGGCTACATGTGGGCCGACAACGGGGAGAACCTGGAGCAGGCGCTTGAACTCGTGCGTCGGGCCGTGGCGCTCGAACCGAACAACGGCGCCTACGTCGACTCGCTGGGCTGGGCGCTGTTCCGGCTGGGTCAGTTCGAGGAGGCTAGCCGCCACCTGGAGCGGGCGAACCAGTTGGCGCCGGAGGATTCCACCATCCTGGAGCATCTCGGCGATGTCTATGTCGCGCTCGGCGATATCCGGCGAGCTCGGGAGGCTTACGAGCACGCACTGGAGATCGATGACGAGGAGAACGTCGAATCCGTGCGTCGCAAGCTGGGCGAACTGGCCCGGCGTTAGCCGGGCGGCTGCTGGAGGTCCGCTGACACCCGCGAACCGGCCCGCGGCGGCGCTGCTGCCGGTGCTGCTTGTCTGGCTTGCGGCTTGTGCCACTGGCGGCTCGGGTCCGGGCCTGTCCGCGGGCGGCGACGGCGCTGCTGCCGCGGTGTTGCCGTGGGAGATTCCGGCGGGGGAGTGGCGTAGCCAACGGATTTTCCGGATGCGGTACGCCGGCCCGGAGGGAAGAGGCACGTTGCGCCTGGTGTTGCGTCTCGAGTCGCCGGAGCGCTTTCAGGTGGAGGCCTCGGATCGGTTGGGGCGCCGATGGTGGGAACTGAACGTCCAGGAAAGCGATGCCCTGGTGCTGTGGGTGCGCGAGCGGACCTTCTGCCGGTATCGAGGTGAACTGGAAGTTCCCGCCCTGTCCCTGGGCCCGGTGCCCGCCGGTGCGGTTGCCGCGCTGCTGCTGCGGCGACTGCCAGCTCCGCCGCTCGACACCGGAACCGTGGCGGCGGCCGCCAGGTCCGGAGCCACCATCGTCGAACTCGACTTCGAGGACCGTTGGGGGCGGCGCTGGACGGCTGCGACGGCCACGAACGGCCCGCGCCGATGGACTCTTCACCGGGGAGCGGAGACGAGAGCCTCGTGGGATCTCGACGCGGATGGTCTTTCCCGGCTGGTCGAGCCCGGGACGGGTCTGGAACTGCTCTGGGAACAGACACGGCCGGCACGGGACCTGGCGGGCGCGCTGCCGCCACCGGAGGTGCCGAACGGTTTCTTGCCGGGCGCCTGCCAAGCGGGCGATCCGTGACGTCGCGGCCGGCCAGGCGGCGACCGTCGAAGACCAGTGTCTGTCTGGAGTGTCCCGCCAAGGTGAACCTGAGCCTGCGGGTTCACGGTCGCCGCCCGGACGGCTTCCATGCGATCACGACCGTGCTGCAGACGATCGATCTCTGCGATCGGCTGAGGGTGAGCCGGACCGACTCGGCCGCGCCCCTGGCTCTCGAGTTGCCGGACGGCGGTGCGCCAGAGGATGACTCGAACCTCGTCCTCGTGGCCGCGCGAACCTTCTTCGAAGCGATCGGCGAGCCAGCGCGGGGCGTCCGGTTCGAACTGAGGAAGAGCATTCCGGCCGGCAGCGGCCTGGGTGGCGGGAGCAGCGACGCGGCGGGGACTCTGGCTGCTCTGCAGGAACTCTGGGGCGAACCCCTCAGCTACGACGATCTGCACGCGGTTGCCGCCGCTGTCGGCTCGGATGTTCCCTTCTTCCTCGTCGGCGGGACGGTGCTGGCGACGGGCCGCGGCGAGGAGCTGAGGGCGCTGCCGGATATCGGGACCGCTTCGGTCGTCGTCGCGGTGCCAGCGGTGGAGGTCTCCACCGAGGAGGTCTTCCGGCGCTGGAGCGGTGTCCGGTCGCCGGTCGGGGAGCGCCTGGGAGTGGACCTGCTGCCCGTGGAGGCAGCGCGGGCGGAAGCCGCTTCGTGGCTTCGGGGCAACGATCTGGAACCCGTCGCGCGAAGGCTGCATCCGGAGGTGGACCGGCTTCTGCTCGCATTGCGCGGCGCCGCGCCCGGCCGGTCGGACCGGGGTCCCCAGGTCTCCGGCAGCGGCGGCGCGGTGTTCGGGATCGGTAGCTGGAAGGACGCGGAGCGCGCGGTCGAAGGCCTCGGCGTGCGAGTGATTCGAACCGCGACCCGACGCAGGCGGCGCGGCGCGGATTCGGACTCGTGAGGCTCGCGCGCTTCATGTACAATCCGCCGGCCCGTCTGGGGCGTCGCCAAGTGGTAAGGCACGAGACTTTGGATCTCGCTATCGGGGGTTCGAATCCTCCCGCCCCAACCACAGGGATGCGCCGGCCTTCTCCCCCCTTGCAACAGATTCAGAGCCCGAGGTTGTCCGTGTCGAGAGTCTCCGTACGCGTCGATTGTCGCGGCTGGCGCGAAGGTTCCTGCAATCGTGCGCGGTTTCGCGATGGGGCGGCCTCATGACGGTTCATGCCAGCAAGGTAGAGCGCGCCATGTACACGGAGCTGAAGATCTTCGGTGGCCGGGCGCACCCGGCACTGACGAACGAGATCTGCAGCTATCTGGGCATGGTGCCGGGGCAGGTCACGGCCTACAACTTCGCCGACGGCGAGATCTTCTGTCAGATCCAGGAGAACGTTCGCGGCACCGACGTGTTCATCGTCCAGCCGACCTGCACTCCGGTCAACGACAACTTCGTTGAGCTGCTCATCATGCTGGACGCGGTCAAGCGAGCTTCGGCGGCGCGGGTGACTGCCGTGATTCCCTACTACGGGTACGCCCGCCAGGACAAGAAGGACAAGCCGCGGGTGCCGATCACCGCCAAGCTGGTGGCGGATGTCATCACGGCTGCGGGAGCGGACCGGCTGCTGACGATGGACGTCCACGCCGCGCAGATCTCGGGCTACTTCGACATTCCGGTCGATCACCTCTTCGCGGCGCCGGTTCTCCTCGACGCGATCAGGGCGCTGGGCATCGACGATCTGATGATCGTGGCGCCGGACGCCGGCGGCGTGGCGAGGGCGCGGGCCATCGCCAAGCGCCTGGACACGGAACTCGCCATCATCGACAAGCGGCGGGTGGCCGCGAACAAGGCCGAGGTGATGAACGTGATCGGCGACGTGAAGGGCCGGGACGTTCTGATCCTCGACGACATCATCGATACCGGCGGCACGCTGCTCAACTCGGTCGAGTCGCTGGACGCCCAGGGGGCTCGGAGGATCTTCGCCGCCGGAATACACGGTGTCCTCTCGGCTTCCGCGATCGAACGAATCGAAGAATCGAAGCTCGAGGGCGTCCTGGTGACGAACACGACGCCGCTCGAGGACAAGCTCGCCCGGAGCACGCGGCTGCGTCCCCATAGCGTCGCGGCCCTGCTGGGCGAGGCAATCCGCAGAATCCACGACAACAGCTCCGTGACGTCCCTTTTCGTCTGAGCTGTTCGTTTCTCGAAGGAGCTCGAAATGAGCGAACCGACAGTCAGTGTGCGGCTGCGTGAGCAGACCGGCAAGAACGCCAACCGCCGCCTGCGCGCGGCGGGCGAGATCCCGGCCGTGGTCTACGGCGGCGACGCGGACTCGGCTGCCATACGCGTCGACGGCAAGAGCGTGCAGACCCTGATCCGGGAGGGCGGCGAGAACGCCGTCTTCCAGCTCAAGTTGGAGGGAACGGATCGCACGCGCCATACGATGATTCGCGACCTGCAGTGGAATCCCCTGACCGGCGCGCTGGTCCACATCGACTTTCAACGAGTCAAGATGGATCAGGAAGTCCAGGTCTCGGTCCCGATCGCGCTGATCGGAACTCCCGAAGGGGTCAGGAACGAGGGTGGCATCGTGGAGTTCGTCACCCGCGAGATCGCCGTCGTCTGCCTGCCCGGCGACATCCCGTCTTCGATCGAACTCGACGTTGAGCCGCTGCACATCGGCCAGCATGTGGAAATCGGCGAGCTCACGCTCCCGGATGCGGTGCGGCTCGAAGACGACGAAAGCCGCGTTGTCGTGTCGGTTGCCGCCCCGAGGCTCGTGGAAGAGGAAGATGAGGTCTCCGAGGAGGACGAACTGCTCGAGGCGTTCGGCGAGGAGCCCGAAATGGTCGGCGACGGGGCCGAGGCGGAGGGCGAAGACGACTAGTACATCGCGGCTGGTCCTCGGCCTTGGCAATCCGGGGGAGGAGTATGCCGGCACCCGGCACAATCTCGGCTTCCGCGTTGTCGAGGAACTGGCACAGCGACTCGACGTCCGCCTCGGCGTGGAGGTCTGCGGCGCACTCTGGGCCGCCGGCGGGCGGGTCGACCTGGCGACTCCCCAGACCTACATGAACCGCAGCGGTTACAGCGCGCGATGCCTCAGTGAACGGAATGGCTATGCTCCCGAGAACATCCTGGTCGTCTACGACGAAGTCCACCTGCCTCTGGGAAGGTTGCGCCTTCGCGGCAGGGGCAGTCCGGGCGGCCATCGCGGAATGGAGTCGATCATCGAGAACCTGCGCACCACGGCAGTGCCCCGGCTGAGGTTGGGCATCGCAGCGGGCGAGTTGGAACAGGCGGATGGCTGTGCCGGCGACAGGGAGGCGGGGCTCACGGATTTCGTGCTCGCCCCGTTCGCTGCCGGGGAAGTCGAAGCCGCGAGACGCATGGTGCGGCGCGCCGCCGACTGCGTCATGAGCTGGGTCGACCGGGGTGTCGACATCACGATGAACGAGTACAACGGATGAGTTTGCAGGACCGGATGAACTCTTACTAGGGATTGAGGGGAACGGATAGTGGACACCATTTACTACCTGCTGCCGGTGAGCGGCGCGGCTGCTCTGTTCTACGCCTGGCTGCGGAGCCGGTGGATCAACAAACAGGATGCCGGCGACGGCGTGATGGCCGAGATTGCGGGCCACATTCGCGACGGCGCGATGGCCTTCCTGGGACGGGAGTACAGGATCCTCGCGATCTTCGTCCTTCTGGCGGCGGGCCTGCTGGCGCTTGCCAATTCCGACCGCGCGGGCAGTTCCGCCTGGATCGGGGTCTCGGTTCTCGGCGGCGCGCTCTGTTCCGGTCTGGCCGGCTTCTTCGGCATGCGCGTGGCCACTTCGGCCAACGTGCGCACAGCCGCCGCAGCCCGGACGAGCCTGAACCGGGCCCTGGCCGTGGCCTTCTCGGGCGGCGCCGTGATGGGCTTCGCGGTCGTCGGCCTGGGCATTCTCGGGTTGTCGCTGCTGTACCTGCTGTACGCCTCGATGTTCGGCAGTGCCGACAACGACACGCTCGGGCAGGTCGTCACGGTGCTGACCGGCTTCTCCTTCGGCGCCTCCTCGATCGCCCTGTTCGCACGCGTCGGCGGCGGCATCTACACCAAGGCAGCCGATGTCGGCGCCGACCTGGTCGGCAAGGTCGAGGCGGGGATTCCGGAGGACGACCCGCGCAACCCGGCGGTCATCGCGGACAACGTCGGCGACAACGTCGGCGACGTCGCCGGGATGGGCGCCGACCTGTTCGAGTCCTACGTCGGCGCGATCGTCGGCACGCTCGTTCTCGGCGTCAGCACGACGACCCTGGCCGGCGAGGAGTTCACGCCGAACCTGATTCTCCTGCCGATGCTCCTGGCCGGCCTCGGCATCCTCGTCTCGCTGGCCTCGACCTTCCTGGTGCGCACCAGGGAGGGGGGCAATCCCCAGCACGCCCTGGATCTCGGCACCTTCGCCGCCGCGGGAATCATGCTGGTCGTGACGTTCTTCGTGGCCCGCGGGCTGCTCGGGGACACCCAGTACGTCGTCGAGGGCCAGGAATTCGGCTATATGGGCGTCTTCCTGGCCACGGTCGCCGGCCTGCTGGCCGGCCTCCTGATCGGTCTGATCACCCAGTACTACACCTCGGAGTCCAAGGCGCCGGCCCAGAGCATCGCGAAGGACAGCCAGACCGGCAGCGCGACGAACATCATCGGCGGTCTGGCGGTCGGCATGCAGTCGACGGCGCTGCCGATCGTCGTGCTGACAGCGGCCGTCCTGGTGGCCCACTCTCAGGCCGGCCTGTACGGCATTGCGATCGCCGCCCTGGGCATGCTGTCGACGACCGGGATTCAACTCGCCGTCGACGCTTACGGCCCGGTCGCTGACAACGCCGGCGGCATTGCCGAGATGAGCCACCTGGGCGAGGACGTCCGAGCGAGGACGGACAAGCTGGACGCGGTCGGCAACACGACCGCGGCGATCGGCAAGGGCTTC
>Ga0209544_1000628_pt1 | contig 46364 bp, 50 predicted proteins | sample MesohylPK_FD_187297 | JGI IMG/M metagenome (GOLD analysis project Ga0209544, IMG submission 187297) | Host-associated microbial community of the marine sponge Aplysina aerophoba from Gulf of Piran - sponge mesohyl, lysed by proteinase K... | ecosystem: Host-associated > Porifera > Sponge >... | reverse complement strand
GCTCGCGCCAGGCCACCCTCGGCCTCCAGGATCGCCACCCGTTCGGCCCAGGTTTCGGTCAACGTGGCACCCGGATCGAATCCGGCCGGGCTGAACACGACGCGAACCGGCACGTCTCGCAGGAGCGCGAGCGCGTGGTCCTGCAGGGCGGCCGCGGCGGTTCGCCCGGCGCCATCGCCGTCGCTGTACACGGTCACGGGGCGCCCGTCCGCGACCAGGGCCGGGGCCAGCGACGCCAGGCCTGCGGTGCCACCGCCGCACCACGCCTCGCATCCGGTCCAGGTGCGGATCGACAGCGCATCGGCCTCGCCCTCGGCCAGCGCCAGGGCATTCTCCGGCGCAACGGGGCCGGGCACGCGAAAGGCCGCCCCGCTGCGCTCGCCCACGGTGCGCTGCCAGCGCGGCACGCATCGGGTCCCGTCTGTGCGCAGCGCCTCCAGGGAGACGGCGGTGACGATGCCGTCCGCCGTGTAGCAGCAGGCCATCGCTCCGGCGGCATCGCCCGGCGGTCCCTCGCGCCATCGCTGAGCATCGAGCCCGGAACGCGGGAGCCACCGGACGGAGTCCGGCAGGGGGACGTCCGGTGGCCAGCACCCGCGCGCGGCCAGGTAGGCGCACACGGGCCCCGGGTCTGGCACCACCTCGCCCCACACCCGGTGTGCCCGGGCGATTTTCGCCCGCCGCGCGTCCGGCGGCAGGCGGCCACCACCGCCCGAGACGCCCCCAGGGCGTCCCTGAGGGCCGTTGGCGGCCTGCCGTCGTGTGGTGGCGGCGGTGCCGTGCGCGCCTTTCCGGCGCTCTCCGGCGTTCTCAGGGGCAGGCCAGGCGAACCCCGCCGCTTCGATCAGCCGGCGGAGCGCGGCCGTGTCGCGTCCGTCCGGGCAGCAGTGCCGGCAGAACGCCCCGCCCGTGCGCGTCACCCGAAACCGGTCGCGCCCGCCGCAGACCGGGCACGGGCCGACCAGCTCGCGCCCGCTGCGTTTCAGCCCGAGGGTTCCGGCGCGGGCCTGCCAGGCGCTGAAGCCGGGAAGGGGCGTCATGGCCCGGACGTGCGCGCCACGAAGTCGTCTTCGGTGATCGACGTCGGCTGGCGCTTGCGCGCGTGCACCCGCCAGCCGATGGTCGATCGGCTTTGCGGGGCCGAAACGATGGCCCTGATCTCTACGCCGTCGATGGTCCGCACGATGGCGTAGAGCGTGGCGAGGTCGAAGGGGACGGTGAGCGTCACCTCCGCCGGCCCGGCCGGCCAGGAAGGCGGGGCTCCGTGCTCGATGGTCCCGCCCCGCAGGGCCATGGCCTGCTCGAGGGCCGCCCGGAATACCACGTAGTCGGGAGTGCTGTCGGACCTGACCAGCGTCGAGGGCAGCTGCCGGGCGGCCCAGGCGCGGTCCTTCGCAACCTGGAAAACTTCCCAGACCCCGGAATCGCGCAGTTCCCGCTCGGCGATGCGCCGCCATGCAGCGCCCTCGAGTCCCGGCAGAAGCTCCCACTCGGCCAGCAGGACCGGAGCTCCGTCGAGTGCAGGGCGCAGGCGCACGATCTCGCGCTGGATCAGGGTGAGCCCGCCGCTGGCGCCGGTCAGGTCGTCGCGCCCCATTTCCGCGGCGCAGGAGACGCGGGTGCGCGTCCATCCGGCGATGTGGAGCAGCGCGGCACGGCGGGCGCGCTCGCAGCCCGCGAGCATCCTGAGCGGGTCATGTGCGGTCGAGACCATGGTGGCGGGCGCCAGCGGCGGCGGCTCCGGCGCCCGCAACCAGGTGTCCCAGACGAACCAGCTGCCGCCGAGGGCCGCCGCTGCCAGTGTCGAGGCGAGCGCGACCCGCGGAAGCAGCGCACCCCGGCCCGCCGCAGACCGCTCCATGACCTGCGTCTGAGCGGCGGCCACCGCCAGAGCCGCCGGATCGATCGGCTGAGGACGCAGGTCATCGAGATGCCCCGGCGTGGCCCAGAACACGCAGCCTGCGTCGTGCAGGCGGCGAACCGCATCTTCGGCCTGCCCAAGCGTCCCGTGCACGGTATCGGACACGATCCGGCCGTCCACCGCCTGCACGACGCAGGCCTGACCGGTCTCGTCAACGGCGACGAGCGCCACCCACGTGCCCTGATCGACCATGGCGCCGAGGCTGGCCGCGAGCGGCGGAACGCCGTCGTGGTCATCCTCCCCCGGTCCTGTCAGTCCGACCTGCGTGCCACAGGGGGCGCGGAACGGCAGATCCGATCGCCGGGCGGCACGCTCGATCACCCGGGGGTTGGCATCGTCGAGCCAGAGGGCGCCTGCGGCGTACCGCGCCCCGGCCACCAGGACAACGCTCACCGGGACGCATCCGCCATCGGAGCGATGCCGGGCGATTCCTCGACGATGCCGAGCGGGCGGCCGATCCGGGCGGTGACCAGCATGATCTGCTCGGTCATGCGCCGGTCCGCATCCCACCGCGACTCGCCCAGCAGCCCGGCCCCGACCCTGTCCTCGCCGGCCTGCAGGTGATCGGAAAACCCGGTCAGCACCAGGATCTCGCCGGTGCGGATCGACTGCGAGGAGACGATGGCGCGCCGCGCCTGCTCCGGCTGCTGGATCGTCAGGTCCTGGACGGCAAAGTTCCTGATCTCCGCCGGGTCGAGCAGGTTGATCGCAATGCGCGCCAGCATCTCGTCGTGGGCGATGATCTGCGCTCGGTACGAAATCAGGATGCCTTCGCTCACCGTGGCGGTCTGCAGGCTGGTCTCGGTATTCCCGGAGTCGTCCTGGCTGGTGACCGAGACCTCGGAGAGATAGACCCGGTCGCGGAGGTCGTAGAACTGGGCCGGCCGGCCGTTCAGTGACGGGACGTCGACCGACAGCAGGCGGCGCACGCTGCCGACGTCGCGGAGTGCCTTCAGCACGGCGCCGAAGACGTCGTCCTCGGTGCTTCCGGCAGCCGGGGTGCCGATGACCAGGCCGGTATCGCCGCCGATCTCCACGTCGATGTCGGCAAACCCGTTGCCGACGTCGCGCAGGATGCCGGCAATGCCCAGCTCGAAGGTGCGCCGGTTGCGGTGGGTGATGCGGTACATGGAGAAGGTCAGCGCGAGCGGTCGCAGGGTCGTCCGGTTGAGCTCGTGCAGCGCAGACTCGACCTGCGCGACCGCACCCGGGGGGCCGATCGCCCGGACCCGTCCGGTCGACGGCGAGATGTCGAGGATAACCTTCCCCTCACCGGCGACATGCAGGCTCTGACGCACCTCCTCGAACGGATCGTCGACGTATTCGGCCGCGACGCTCTGCTCGTTGCCGCCGGAGACCCCGCCGCCGCCGCCCGACGCGGATGAAGACACCGCCAGAGACCACTGCTGGGGGCCCGCGAGGGCATTGACGGTCCAGACCTTGCTGATGCGGCGGTGCACGGTGACCCGCTCGCCGTCCCATGACCAGGTGTAGCCCGCTTCCCCGGTCCAGGCGTCGAGGAACGCCGATGCGCTGCCGACCCATGGCAGCGGTTCCACGTCGGGGTTGACGAATGCGAGGAACCCCACGCCGTCTTCCGGTGCGATGTCGGGCGCCGTGAGGGAAGTGACAATCCGGACCGGTTCCCCTGCCAGCCTGACCTGCAGGCCGGTCGAGGCCGCGAAGGCGTCACGCACCGCAGTGTGGCCGGGCGGGAACGCGCTGCGGGGGATGAGGATCTCGGCGTCGAGCTCCGGCGGCAGCCGGGCTGCCTCGGTGCGTATCGGCGCCAGGCCGAGGTAGGGGCGGGATTCGTCCCGGAGCACCTGCCAGGGGCGGTCCGAGTCCGGGCCCGTGGGCGGTCGGACCCGGTGTCTCTCGAGGGCCTCGTCGGCCTGCTCGAACCCGGCCGCGATGCGGTCCGCGATGCGGTCGCCGCAGCCCGCGAGCGCGAGACACGCAAGGGCGGCGACCAGGGCGGCGAACACGCGTGCCGACGACTGCTGTCCGGGGGCGGTGCTGGCCACGACCATCTCCTGTGTGCGTTCGGGAGATGTCATCATGCGAGGTGGGCAAGCGCTCCGGGACCGCCGATTGTCGGTTTTCTGTGGACTGTCCGGGCACGAATGCCGTTTTTCTGTGGACTGCCGGGGGGAACAGGCGCACCGGCGCACGCGTTCGCCCGTGCAGGTGTACTTTGTTGCTTGTGTTCAGGCATGAACGCGTGCATGTGTGCGAGCTTGAACACGTGCACACGGCGACAACCGGAGCCTGTCGACATATTTCACGCCGGCCCCGGTTGCCGGACAGCGGCGCCGCCCGCAGACTCAGTGCCTGTGGATGCCTGCCGGAGAGCGCCGTGGATGCCACCACCTCGGAACCGCTTGAGCACGATGCCCCGCCGAAGCCGACCCCACCCGCTATCGGGGACGGCGAGGCCACCGCGGCAGCCTCGCTGCTGCGGTACATCCTGGCCCTCGCGCCTGCCGAACTGGAGCGCCCCGAGGTCTGCGAGCGGGCGCTGCTCGCACTCTTCAGGCTGCCCCCCCGGTCACGGCTCGAAATCCTGGTCGATCTGAGCTGGCGCGACGCGCGGCGTTACGCGGCTCTGATCGACGCTGTCGACGCCGCCGTGCAGGCCGGCGCCATCGCGCCGGTCGCCGAACTGGCCCGCGTCGTGCTCCTGCACGACATCCTCTGCCCCGACCGGAGGCGGAGGATCGACCGGTTGCTGTGGCATGTCTGAGCCGGGCTCCGCCGGCCTGGCCGCCTGTGGGGGCAGCACCGGGACGGCAGGTGCGAGCGGCAAACCCAGGGTTCGGGCCATGCCGTCCAGCAGTGGCGCGGGCAGGATGTCGCAGAGCGCGTCGAGCCGCGCGCGCAGCGCCTCTTCCATGTCGCTTCCCGGACCCTCGGCCGGATACTCCAGGAGCCGGGCAATGGCGCGGGCCTCTTCCGGGCGCGAGAGCAGCCTGGATACCCGGCGGTGGATCGCCGCTCCGCGCGGCGTCAGCTCCGGCAGCGTCCAGGGGTGCGGCTGATGCACCAGCCCGTCGTTCACGGCGCGCGCCGCGGTCCTGGCCCAGGTCGAGGGCCGCGCGATCTCCTCGATCACCAGACCCTCGACCAGGATTGTGTCGACCGGCCAGGACCGGATCCCGGTCGACGTCATGCGGCCCCAGGGCACCTGTGCCCCGGTGTCGGCCGTCCACTCGAGGGCATCGAGCGCCGCGGCCTCGCGGGCGGACAGTTCCCCGGAGCCCGCCTCCTGCCAGGCGGCAGGCACAGCACCGGGCAGGAGGCAGATTTCGGTCGCGCAGCGCGCGACCAGACCGTGAACGAGGCCCGGATCGTCCTGCGGCAGATCGCGGGCCCGGGCCACCGAATGCGGCGTGGGCGCCATGGGCAACAGCGCCGGGTGCGCGTCGCGCACCGGGTGGACCGGGCCACCGCGCTCGCCACCGCGCTCGACGGCGCCGAGCGCGGTGGCCGGCACGCCGCAGGCGCGGGCAAGGGCATGCAGCCTGCCGGCAAGTTCGCCGGGCACCTCGCGCCCGTCGGTGCGCGGATAGCTGATGGCCCCGGCCATATAGGCGGTTTGCGCGCCGGCACTGGTCCGGTCCACCGTCAGTCCGCACTGGCGGCCGGCATGCACCAGAAGATCGGCGGTGTTCCAGGCGGAGGCGGACGAACTGAAACGCGGAGCGATCGCCGCTCCGGCACTTCGGCCGGGCACCGCATGGCCTGGCACACGTCTGCCGGCGAACCTCTCGGCGATGGCGCGGAGCACGGAATCCGGCTCGCCGTGCAGCGGCACCCGCGCAGTGGCGGTCATGCCCGGGTGCCCGGCGAGCCGGGTGGCGAACAGCATCTCGCCGATCTCGGGCAGGCGCGATACGTCCGGCGGGTGCGCCCACCGCTGCACGAGGGCGAGCAGACCCGCCCGTACCCGCCCGCATGCGGCTCCCGCGACAGCGCTGAAGGTCGCCCCCATCCACCGGTCGACTGCCGCGCGAAACCGCCCCTCGACGGCCCGGGCCTGAAGGCTGTCCGGTCCGCCGGCAAGGCTGGCCGGACCTGCCTTCACGCATGCCTCCAGCGCAACGGCCCAGCCGTCCGGTGTCATCGCTCCGGGAAAACAGCGCAGCAGGGTGGCGCCCGGAGCCGCGTCGAGCGCGATTTCGGCCGCATCCAGCGCGATCACGTCGCCCTCGATGTCGTTGTCGGTGGCGATGATGACCGGCACGGCGTCAGTCGCGCCGACTGCCGAGGCTATGGATGCCCGGAGCGCGGCTGCGCCGGGCAGGGGGGATCGCAGGCGTTCGACCAGGCGCCCGGGCGCCAGGGTCAGCCCGAGAGGCTGGAGCCTGGCGGGCCAGCCCGCCAGGTAGCCGCCGGTTGCGAGCACCGTTGCGGAGATGCCGAGTGTGGCCAGGCATTTTCGGACCGTCTGGACCTTGCCGTGGGCCTCGACGATGACGACGGGCCGGATGCGCGATGCAGGGATCATGCACCGAGGATAGACCGGTGAGCCTGAAAGGGGGGGCGTCTTGTGCAGCGGCAGCACTGGCGGCCTTCCTGTCGGCCGCCGCAGCGGCAGGTGCGGCCGATCGCTGGAGCCTCGGGTGGATCGACTACGTCGAGGCTGGTCCGGGAGCCGCACTTGCAGCACGGGATGCCAGGGTGCTGCGCGGCATCTACGGATCCCTGCCGATCGACGTCGCTGTCCAGGACTACGATGCCGACGGCCATCCGGAATATCTTGTACGCCACCTCGCGAACTGCGCTCTCGTGGCCGAGGCCCCGGTGAGCGTCATCGGCATCTGCCCCTTCACGGTGGTGGACCGCGTGGGCGGTGCCTGGACGGAAGTGCTGCGCGAAAGCGGCTGGCGCTCGCGCTCGCTGCTGCTCGATGGCCGCGTCGTCGGTCTCGACCTGGACGGCTTCAGGTGGACCGGCTCGCAGGCCGGCCACATGCGCCTGGTCGCACTGCCGCTGGCATGGCGCGAGCCGGACGAGGGGGCGCTGCGCACCCTGCTTGACGAGCAGTTCGGCCCGATTCGGCAGTTCCAGACTGCGGCTGTCGAGGTCGCCGGCCGCTCCCCCGTGATCGCGTGGGACCGGGCCGGAGGATCCCGGGCCGACTGGGCGGTCATCCACGCCGGCGAGATCCTGAAGGCCGGCCAGACCCGGGGGGAGCCCGTCGTCGCGACCTCGCGGCTTGGCGAGCTGCGCATCGCCGACAGCGCGACCGGCGGCATCCTGACACGGGTACAGTTTCCGCTCACCGCGCCGGCCTGGCTGTGGCACTGGGAGCAGCCTGACATGCCCGCCGGGTGGCATCCGGTGGTACTGCGCGCGCGGCGCGATGCCGGCGAGGATCCGGACAGCCTGTGGAGCCCCGCCGAGATCGCCTCGGTGCCGGGCGATGTCCGGATCTGGCGCGGTGTCGTGCCGCTCCCCGAGGGGCGGGTGCTGCTCTCCTGGCTCCCTGCCGGCTGTGGTCACCTCGAGTGTCCCGTGCGCGCGACCATCGCCGCCGGGGCGGACGACGGCGTTCGCCTTCGGTTCGACGGGCGCGCCACCGGCAGGGCCTGTGTGGCGGGTCCTCACGTGCTCGGGCTCGGCCGCCCCGGCGGCGATGCGATGCGCCTGCGCGCCTGCGGCCGGATCATCGTCCTGACGCCGGAGCCGCGGACTTGACGGCCCGGTGCGTCGTCATCCTGCGCGCAGCGCTGCTGGTGCTGGTGGCCGGCTCCGCGGCGCCGGCCCTGGGCGCGCCTGACGAGGTGTCGCTGCGCCGCGCCGGTGTCCCTCCGGCCCTGGTCCCGTGGGCGCAGGCCTCCGCGACCGGGGACTGGAGCTCGGTGAATGCCTGGGGGCAGATCGGCGCATGGGGGCTGGCCCCTGCGGCCCTGACCGGGGTGCGGCCCACACGGGTGTTGAGCGAGCCGCGTGTCCAGGTGCGGGCGTGGATCGCCCGGGAGCGCGCCGTGTGGGCTACCATCCACAGGCTGGGCCTTGCCGCAGGCGCCGGCAGGGAGGTGTGTGTGGCATCTGCGTGCGGGACAGTCACCGCGTCGTCACTGCTCGCGGCCTGTCGCAACGGCTGCGCCGGCCCCGACAGTCCGCTGCGGCGCTGGCACGCGGGCGCTGGCTGCGACGATCTTCCGGGCCTGTGCCACCGCCTGCTGACCTGGCGCAATCACGATGTGGCGGACATCGTCGGGAGCCGTCAATGAAACTGCCCGCCTCCGGCTGCCGCGGCCCGCGCGGCATGGCGACCCTGCTCGCTGTCGGGCTGATGTCGCTCATTGCCGCCGTCGTCATGGGCCTCGTCCAGGCCGGCGACCTGTTCGCCGCCCGCTACGCCGAGCACCGGCAGGCGGGTCGCCACTGGGCGCTGTGGACCATCGCTGCCGCCCGCGCCGCGGCGCGGGTGCCGGCCGCCACCCTCGCGGCAAACACGCCCGTGGATGCGGCCGACATCGAGACCTTCTCGGCGGGCCTGCCTGCCCGCGCCCGGCTTCAGCCAGCCGGCCTGGCGACGGAGAGCCGTCTCGGCGACATGGATTTCGCGGTCATCGAGGTCGAGGACACCGTCGCGTTGCCACCGGCGACGCTCAGGGCGGCCGTCTCCCGGTTCCGGCCAGATCCGGGCGTGGCGGCCGGCGCCATCGTGTCCGGCGCCATCGATGTCGGTCTCGGGGCCGTCGCGCGGATCGCGGGCAGCACTGTCCCCGGCACGCCTCCCTGCAGCACGGTTGTGGCCGGCAGCGGTCTCGCCGACCTCTGCGCCGCCGTCACCGCGGTTCTCCCGCTCCAGGCGGGTGACTTCTACGCGGTCTCGAGCCTCTCGGTACCCGTGGCGCGGCAGTTCCTGTACCGCACCCCGCAGCCCGGGCGCCCGGGACTGAACACCATGGAAACCGCCCTCATCATCGACGGGGCGGACATCGTCAACGCCGGCGGCGTCGAGGCCGTGTCCGGCACGGCGGCCAGCGGCACTGTCGCAGCGAACGCGACGCTGGGCCGTGGCGAGAGCACCGCACTCGACCTGACCGGGACCGCCGCCAACCACGTCGTTGGCAGCCTGGTGGTCCAGGCCCGCCTGACCGCAGGCAGGATCGACCTGATCAGGTGCGACATCACGCTGAACGCCAACCGGTCGTGCGTCGAGGCGACGACACTGGACAGCGCCAGTCTGGCCGTGAGCGCCGGGATCGAGGTGACAGGCGTCGAGGGCCCGGGAGCGGGTGACCGGGAGGACGATGGGGAGGTCATCGCGGTCACGTTGCGCACAGGCACGCTCTCCTACGGAGACTGCGAGGGATGCGAGGCGTTCTGATGGGCGGCGTGCTGAATGGCTTCAGGACCGGATGGCGCCGGCGCCAGCATCGTGGCGGAGCGGCTCTCTTCGAGTTCATCCTGGGCGTCGGGCTCGCTGCGATCCTGGGCGTCGGCCTCACCCTGTGGCTGCAGGACCGCGAGGACCAGGACCGGGCGAGGGAGTCCGGCCGCACTGTCGCGATGCTGGCGGCAGCTGCCGACGACTACCTGATGAGCGCCTGGCCGGCAGTCACGGCCGGAATCGGCGGCGGCTCCGATATCCTTCCCGGCACGCTCCGCGCGGCCGGGTTGCTTCCGGACGGGTTCCAGCCAGTCGACGGCATTACCAAGCGCGACCTTGCGATCCTGGTCATGCCGGCCCCCGGCGGCGGCGGTCTGCAGGCGCTCGCCGGCCATATCGACCTGCCGGCAGACGCCGTGGCTAGGCCGTCCGCCGGCCTGGTCATGGGCCGCGGGCGTCCGCTGATGGGCATGGTCGAGACGGCGTGCCCGGGCGGCATCGTGCCCCCCTGCCTGATCGGCCCGATGATCCGGACCTCGCTTGCCGGCTTCGCCGGCGCGTTTCCGGGCAGGCAGTTTCGCGCCGGGGCACTGATGGCACTGACCACCATTCGGCACGAGGACTGGTGCCGCGACATGATCAAGCGCCTCCCGGCAGCCGCGGCGCCCTGTCCTGACTCGCACAGGATGCAGACCGCCCTGCACATGAGCGGATTCGACCTGACGGCGGATGCTCTCGGCGCCGTCAGCCTGGAGGCCGACGAGACCCTCGCCCTGACCGCGGCCCTGACGGTGACGCAGGACATGACCGTCGCCGCTGACCTCGTCATCGCAGATGGCGCCGCCATCGCCGGCGACGTCGACGTGGCGGCGTCCATCGCAACCGGTGACGCCCGCGTGCTCGGCTCAATGCAGATCGGCAGCCCCGGGTCCGGTGACGGCACGCTCGGCATCGACGCCGCTGCAGTCGTCGCGGGCTGCGCGCAGGGCGGCACGCTGACCACCCGGGGCGGCGGTGACGTGGATCAGGTGACAATGGGATCCTCCACGTGCTGAGGGACGCACCCCGCGGACGTCAGAGGGCCGGTCCGGGACGACGTCTGCGGCGCACCACCCGGCTGCGCGGCCTCGGCCTCGAGATGACGCTGTTCCTGCTGCTGTTCGGCCTGCTCCTGGCCGGCGCCGAGACCTGGGTCGCGCAGCGCGAACAGGAGCAGCGCCGCATCGAGGCCGGACACGCGGTCTCGGTGCTGGCAGATGCCGGCCGGCACTATCTCCAGGCCGACTATCCCGCGCTGGTCGCGAGTGTCGGGTCCGGTCAGGAGGTGACCGTTACCGACCTGCAGGCAGAGGATCTGCTTCCCGCCTCGTTCGAGGCGCGCGATTCGCTCAAGCGCGCCCTGACAGTCTTCATCCTGCCGATACCGGGCAGCGGCACGCTGCCTGACGGCCTGCGGATGGCGGCGGGCCAGGTCGATCACGGCGGCGATGCGATCTGGCCCGCCGAAGCCCTGATCCATGGCGGCGGAAAGCGTGTGCTCGGCATCGTCGCCGAGGGGACCGCGTGCCCGCCCGGGATCACATCGCCGTGCCTGACAGGGCCGTCCCTTGCGGTTTCGCTGGCCGATTTCGCCGCCGTCTGGCCGACCCGCATCAGCTCGGGGGCAATCATCGCCTACCATGAGTTCCGGCACGCAGCCTGGTGCGGAGACGCCGTGCACCGGATCCCGACGCCCGCCGACATCTGCCCTGACGTGAACGTGATGGCGCGCGATCTCGATATGGATGGCCACGACATCCGCGCTGCCGGCGCTCTCACGGTACTCGGCGCCATCGGACTCACAGGCTCGCTCGTGGTCGGTGACACCCTGATGGCCGACACCATCACCGCGGGCGCCGCCGCCAGGGTCGGTGGCGCCCTGCTCGTCGGCGGCGCCGCGACGGTGGATCGGGCGCTCAGTGCCGACGAGACCCTGATCTCGGGATCCGGACTCCGTGTCGGCGCTGCGCTGATCGTGGACGGTGAGGCCTCGCTCGGGGTGCTTCGTGCGGCGACCGTCGCCGCCGGCAGTGCGCAATTCGATGATCGCCTCAGTATCGATCAGCCGTGCGCGTCGTGCCCGTAGTCGGCGGCGCCGCGACGGTGAATCGGGCCCTCGATGCCGACGAGACCCTGGCCCCGGGATCCCAAACGAAAGGACACGGTGACAGCCGGCCTCCCCGGCAGGGCCGCTTCCTGCGCCTGAGCACAGGCCGCAGTGGAACACCGCGCTCGCAGTTACTATACTTCTCACTCGTGGAGCGCACTCATGAAAGAACCGGAAAACCTGATCCTGCGTCATCTGCGGACTCTGTCGGCCCAGATCGACCGGCTCGAGCAGAGCCAGACCGACACTGCCGCGGCCATTCGGAGCCTGCATGGCCACGTTCTGGCGTTTATGGCGTCGGAACTCCGCCAGGACGGCACGATTGCGGCCATGCAGACGCGGCTCGACCGCATCGAGCGGCGCCTTGACCTGACCGACGACACTCCGGCCGACTGACGCCGCACGCCGCTTGCCGCTCAGTCGGTTCGATGATCGCCTCAGCATCGATCAGCCGTGCGCGTCGTGCCCTTAAAAAGGGGACCTGTGGACGGCTCAGCAGATTGTCCGATTTGCCCGCGGGCAGAGGGGAGAGTCCGTGGCACCCAGCGCTTCAGTGACCCGTCGCGTGGATCGCAGGATCCTCTGGTGCCAGCTTTGCGCTATAACGGGCCCCAAGAACTGGAGACAGACCGATGGCATTTCAGGCCCGTACGACCGTTGAGGTGGATCGCCTCCGGCTTGACCGGCAAAACCCTCGACTGGTTGAAACGAATCAGGACGCAACGGACGAGGCGATCATTGCCCGGCTCTATGTTTCGTCAGATCTCGAAGAGTTGCTGCAATCGATTTCAGCCAACGGATACATGGATATCGAGCCACTTGTCGTACTGGGCGATCCGGGGGACCGCAGCAGACACCTCACTGTTCTCGAAGGGAACAGACGCCTGGCCGCGCTCCGCCTCCTGCGGGATCAGGAACTGGTCGCCCGGGTCGAAAAAGCGACGCGCATGGCGATCCGGATCCCGGAAGTCGCGAACGGCAAGCTGAGTACACTGGACCACGTCTCGGTATATGCCGTTGCTGACCGGGCCGATGCACGCTCCTTCATCGGTTTCAAGCACATCAACGGTCCGGCCCGCTGGGATGCCTACGCCAAGGCACGGTTTGCCGCGCACTGGTACAGCACCGGGCGAAACGACGACGTCGATCTGCAGACCATCGCGCGAGCGATCGGTGACAAGCACGACACGATCAAGCGAATGGTGTCTGCCATCTACGTGCTGGAGCAGGCGAAAAACGAAAACCTGTTCGATATCGAAGATCGGTTCGGGCGACGGCTCAATTTTTCGCACCTGTATACGGCGTTGTCGCGTTCACAGTTCATGGACTATCTCGGCCTTGAACCGGCGTGGGCGACCCATGACCCGCATGACGACCAGGTGCCAAGGGAACGTCTCGAAGCGTTGCGAAACGTGCTGGTCTGGATATATGGGTCGAAAATCGACGAGACTGAGCCGGTAATCCGGTCGCAGAATCCCGATATCAAGAGGCTCGGCGAGGTGCTGGCCAATGCCCAGGCTCTCCATGTTCTGGAGACCAAACGGGATCTTGATGCGGCGCACGCCAGTCTCGAGCCGGTCGATCGCCGCCTGACGACATCGCTGATCAAGGCGCGGGAGCACCTGAACGACGCGGTACGGTCGTTGAGGGGGTATGACGGGAAGGACCAGTCCCTTCTCGACATCGCCGCCGACATACGGGAAACATCCGACATTGTGCATGGCCGCATGAAACAGAAGCGAAAAGACGCAGGTCGCGATCGGGTTTGATCATGGCTGTCGACCTCCAATTGCCGCTGGACGAGTTAACCGGCCAGCGGATCAACGTGGAACAAGCGGCGGATTACCTGGAACTCCGCGCGTTCTGCGCATCCGACGGGGTCGCTCTGGTCTCCGATTTTGCCAATCAGATCCGAATTGCCGTGGGACCGGGTCAGACGGATCTGCATGAGGAACTGACCAGCGGCCAGGACGACCTGGTGAGCGGCACGGTGAACTGTATCGAGCGACGATGCCGCACGCTGCGGCCAACGGCGTATCCGTTCCGGCTCGATGAACGGGGCGACAGCCTGAGCTGCGGGCTCACGGCCGACTCGATTGGCCATGCGGCGTATGTTCTCTGTCTCGTGCTGTCGAACCTGCGAGCGCTTTCGACCGTGCTCACCACGTCCGGAATGCACCCGGACGAACAGGAAACGAGGCGGCTCCGGGAGCTTTTCCAATACTGTGCGACAGCAGCACTGGCTGCCGAATTGGGAGGGCATGCCTGGTCGTTCGGCGCTCCGCGCCCCGGTCACTCCGGGTTTCTGCTAAAGCTGCGTCAGATCTGGAACGTCCTGGGCGACGGCAGTGTGGGGCGCCAGCCCGGGGCGCCAACCCGGCCACAAGACGATCAGGTCGATGTGTTCGCTGCGCGCACCCATCCGGATCGTCACCCGGGGTTCCTGTTCGCGGCGGCGCAGGTCGCAACCGGCGCGAACGCGAATAACAAGAGTCTCCGGGGCCATCTTGACGCGTTCTGGAGCCGATGGTTTGTCACGCAACCGGTTACATCGTGTCTCGTGTACATGATTGTGCCGTTCGCAATGAGAGACGAGGAAGCGCTGGACTTCGTTCGAACTATGGGAAACACGTTGCATCGATTGCGTGTTCCGCGACTGGTCACTGAAGCATGCGCTCTCGTCCGCGATGGCCGGACCATCGAGGGATATGCGTGCTTGCAAGGGCTCGTGCAGTGGGCTCAGGAGTATCAGGCTCGAGCGAGAACGGTCAGATGAGACACCGATTCCACGCGATTTGTCCGTACTTTGCCATGTTTCCCGAAGCGTTTGTCGACAAGCACCTCGCGGCAACGCGGCACGCCGGAATGGTGTTCGATCCGTTCTGCGGTCGAGGCACAGCGGTGTTTCAGGCACTGCTGCGTGACCGGCTCGCCGCAGGATGTGACATCAATCCGGTTGCCGTCTGTATTTCGGGCGCAAAGTGCGATCCGCCGGACCGGACAACGGTTGCGGCCCGCCTCACACAGCTCAGAAACGAGTTTTCGGAGAATGACGATTACGGAAGCGGCAAGGTTGAGGGGGACTTCTTCCGACTCTGCTTTCACCCCGACACCCTGTCACAGGTTCTCTATCTGAGATCTGTGCTTGCCTGGCGGCAGCGCAAGGACGACAGGTTTCTGTCGGCGCTGTGTCTGGGTGCGCTGCATGGGGAGTCGCATCGTTCTCCCAATTATTTCAGCAATCGCATGTCACGCACCATCAGCACCAAGCCCGAGTATTCGGTTCGATGGTGGCGCCGCAATGGCTGGGAGGCGCCCCGGCGAAATGTGTTCGACATTCTCGAGCGTGCGCTCGAGTTCCGCTTTCGGTCACGCCCGCCGATGCGTACAGGGCGAGTGGTAGAATCCGATGCCCGCCGGATCGCGGAGGCCGCTCCCGACCTGAAAGGGACGGTTACCGACGTGATCACGTCGCCACCCTATCTCGACACGACCAATTTTCGGGAAGATCAGTGGCTGCGTTTGTGGTTCCTTGGCGGTGAGCCTGCTGTACCTCGTGGTCGTGGCGATGATCGTCACTACAGCCCATCTCTGTACTGGACGTTTCTTGAGGACTCATGGCGCGGTCTTGCACCCTTGCTTGCGGAACAGGCCCGGGTGGTCGTGCGGATCGGAGGACGCAAGCTGGACAAGGAAGCCTTGCGAGACGGACTTGTGACCACGCTCCAGGCCGGGCTGGACAGGCACGCCAGCGCCCTGGACGAAGGCGTGAGCTTGCGCACCGCCAAGACGCAGGCAAACGCATTCAGGGGCTCGGGACCGTCCCGTCTCGAAGAACACGATTTTGTTTTTGCCGTGTAGATACTGGATACTGGATGGGACTCCCTTGCCGCTCAGTCGAACAGTGAGGGGGCCGGCAGGTCCTCGCCGGGCGCCCGCTCTTCCAGCACCCGGCGCATGCGATCCCGGAACGACGCGATCGCTGCGGCGAGCTCCGGACGCGATGCGAGAGCGGCCGCGGCTTGTGCTGCCCGATCGTCGTCTGTTCTGGGTGTCAGCGATGCTCCCACGAGGCGGGGCCAGGGTTCCGCGCGATCGGCGGCAGTGCGGGCGAGCCCTTCCATCTGTGCGGTCATGGCATCGCCGGCCGTCTCGATTTCGGAGGCCCACAGGTCGATCGAGGCGGCAAGGCGCCTGACGGCGGTCGTCACATCCGGGGCTTCGGGCGGCCGAAACTCGTCCATCGCCGTATGGTGCGCACGGCTGTCACCGTTCAGGGCCGCCAACTGCTTCGCCACAATGCTCTCGTCTGGCCGTTGCGCCGCGAGCGCGTCGGCCAGACTGGCAAGGTCATGGCTACGGTCCGCCGGCACACCGCGGCGCTCCATCGCCGCCTTGACCAGGAGCTCCGCGGCATCGGCGGAGTTCTGCAGGAGGTTGATGCAGTCGGATGCTCCGGCGGCCCAGGTTCTGCTCAGGGACAGGGTCTCGATTGAAGTCAGCGCGGCGTGCACCTTTGTCAGGATCAGGTCCATCCTTCGTGCCCAGTCTTCCGGCTTCACGGCGGCCTCCTGCTTCGTCTGGGCCAGATCCGGCCTGGTCCACTCGCCCGCAAGCACCCTGCCGTCGCGGCAGACGACGTAGGGCAGGGTGCCCAGTGCACGGGCGTTACGGCGCAGGTTCTCCTCCGACAGGGCCCAGACATCGACCTGCGGCAGAGCGGCCGGCAGGTCCGGTCGCGGAAACACTGACCGCGCCGGGCGCGGCCGGCGCAGTTCGCCGCCCGCGAGCACGAAGGCGACGTCCCAGTCGCTGTCCGGGTGCGCCGTGCCGCGCGCCCGCGAGCCGAACAACACCGTGGCCCGGGCCTGCGGCCACAGGCGCAGGGTTTCCTGGCAGGCGGCGGCCAGGTCCCGTTCGGTGATGACGGGTGGCATGGTTTGGTTCAGTCCCCGGGCGCCGGCTCGGCCGCGTCCTCCTGCTGCCGCAGGTTCCGGCCGAGGATGTAGTCGCGCATCAAGGTGAGTTGTCCCCTGATTTCCGCCTGACCGGTCTCCACCGCGCGCAGGCGCTCGTCCATGCCATCGAGGCGCTTGTCGATGCCGTCAAAGCGCTTGTCGATCCGGCCCTCCAGAGCTCGGATATCCGCCCGCAGCCACAGGAACAGGCCGATGATGATCGCGGGGGTGAGCCAGGACGAGATGTCGGCGACACTTTCCATGCGGAAAGGCTAGCACATCGCGGAGATCCCCGCGACGCTGGGGGTGGCGTTCATCGCTGCCGGCACCGTCGGATGCAGGACCAGCTCCATCCTTCGTGGCTGCTGCAGCCCATTCAGGGCCCTTGATTGAAATGCCCCAATGGGTCATAAAATGGCGCATGCAAACCGTCGCCGAGACTCCGACCTTCACCCGTCAAGCGGACAGGTTGTTCAGCGAGGAGGAGCGGAAGGAGCTGATCGACTATCTGGCCGATCATCCTACGGCAGGCGATGAAGTTCCGGGAACCGGCGGCATCCGAAAGCTGCGCTTCGCTGCCTTGGCCCGTGGAAAGAGGGGCGGCGCGCGGGTGATCTACTTCTACGGAGGGCAGGACATTCCCGTCTATGCGCTCCTCGCCTATGCGAAGTCCGCCAAGTCGGACTTGAACCCGGTGGAGCGGCGCGCGGTGGCCGCGATCGTCCAGGCGATCAAGAGAGCCCGAAAGGAGAAGCCATGAGCACATTCGGAGAAGACCTGATCCAGTCTCTCAAAGAGGCGCTGGCCCATGCCAAGGGCGAAGGCCCTGCTGTCATTCATGAACCCATGACCCCGCGCGAGGTCCGCAAGCAGGCGAAACTCACTCAAGCGCAGATGGCCCCCTTGATGGGCATGAGCCTGTCCGGCTACCGCAAGTGGGAGCAGGGAGTCCGGCGAGTCAGCGGTCCCGCTGCGACACTGCTACGGGTGATCCAGAAGGAGCCCGAAGCGGTCAGGCGCGCACTCCTGCCGTCGTGACGCGGCTCTATCCCAACAGAGTATATTGAAATCGATATGAGCGATAAGAATGTAGAGATTTGGTTGCGAATGTACGAAGAGCAAATTCGTCATATTCGACATCACGAAACACTACGAACTCATTCGACCAACGTCGTTGTCATATTGTCGGCCGGCGTACTTGGTTTGTTGTCTTCGGGCGTCGTCACATCAGAGGTCCAGTATTTTCTTGCTGTGTTTTTGGCTCTGATGAACGGGTATGGGATCATCATAAGCAAGAAACATTATGAAATAAGCCGCCTACATCACGAAGTGTCCAGCCGATACAGAACCGTCATTTCTGACCACAGTTCTCTAGGACACACCAACTTGAACAATCAGGGAGAAGTCGCGCACCGTGAACATTATGGAAAATCAACTATTATTACCAAAATTCCTGCGCATCGCCTTTGGTCATGGTTGCACGCGATCATCGTCCTCTTGGCCATCTCCATGATCTTTCTGAAATCATGCACCCCTTGAGACAGCGAGACTAACACCCCGTTCAGTCGAACGGTGAGGGGGCCGGCAGGTCCGGTCGCGGAAACACAGATCGCGCCGGGCGCGGCCGGCGCAGTTCGCCGCCCGCGAGCACGAAGGCGACGTCCCAGTCGCTGTCCGGGTGTGCCGTGCCGCGCGCCCGGGAGCCGAACAGCACCGCGGCCCGGGCCTGCGGCCACAGGCGCAGGGTTTCCTGGCAGGCGGCGGCATGGTTTGGTTCAGTCCCCGGTCGCCGATGCTGTCCATGCGGATGCGGAAAGGCTAGCACATCGCGACCCGCGACGCCCTGGGGCCCGCTCATCAGGACGGCATCAGTTGGTATGAATGGTGACTTTAGGAGATAGAAAGAGTACAAAAGTCACAATAGACACGACAAGGAAGGCCGCCATGGCCGCGAACTCGCAGGCGAAACCGTCTCCGACCCGCATGCAGGTCCTCCTGAGGCCTGAGGACGCGGCCCATCTCGAAAGCCTGCGAGAGCAGTACCGGGCGCGGCACGGCGTACCGCTGAGGCGCCCGGACGCCGTGCGCCTCGCACTGGCCTGGGCGGCGCGCACCTGGGGCGCCGCAGGGCCCGCCCGCACCGGGGAGGATGACTCGTGACCGCCTCCTCGATCGCACCGGGTCTCCAGTACGGCGCCGGCGGCGAGCGAGCGAGCGGCTACGTGCTGTTCGAGCCGGAGGGCCGGGGAGGGCAGCGGTACGACACCGATCTCACCTGGTCGTTCTACCAGGGAGATACCGGCCGGGATCCGGGCAGGGAAGGGGAACTGAATCTGCACAGCCCGCTGCCGCCGGAGCTGCACGGGCTGGTGCGCGAGGCGCTGGCCGCCTGGGCGGAAGTCTCCGGCATCACCTGGACCGAGGTCGCCGACAACGCCGATGCGAACCTGCGCATCGGCTACCTGGCGCCGGGGATCTGGGAGGGCAACAACATCGGTGGTGGCCCGACCCAGGGCCCCCTGCGGTCGCTGGTCGGCATCAACCCCGATGCCGAGCACTACGCGGATACGCTCTACAACACGCTGCTGCACGAGATCGGCCACGCGCTGATGGTCGATCACAGCGATGTCGAGGGAGTGGTGATGTCGGGACCGCCCGGCAGCGACTACCATTTCCCTCCCGGCGGCGCGCGCCAGGAGCTCACACCCGACGACATCGCCGCGGTGCAGGAGGTCTGGGGCACGCCCGGAGATCCGCCGCCGGACCTGGCGGAACCCGGCCGGGAGATCTACCCGAAATGGTCCTCCGTGCACTGGCGCGGCACCGCCGGCGACGATGTCTTCGATGTCCAGAACTACGACGGGCACGACCTGTTTGCCGGCGGCTTCGGCGCCGATCACATCACCGGCGGCTGGGGCAACGACACCCTGCTGGGCAACGGGGTCTACTGGACCAACTGGAACAACCCGGCGCATGACCACTGGTCGCGCGGCTACGATGGGCTCGACGACGGCGACACCATCTTCGGCGACGGGCCATTTGTCGATTCCGCTCTCGCGACGTTTCATTACACAGAAGCCGAGCTTGCCGAGTCCGGCCTCAACGACTTCATCAACGGCAACGGCGGTCTCGACTATCTCGACGGCGGGCCCGGCAACGACACCATCTACGGCGGCCAGAACGCCGGCGCCTGGCTGCCGGGCAAGACCCGGACCAACACCATCCACCTGCGCGAGGGCCATGACACGCTCAAGGGCGGACCCGGCGACGACTGGATGAACGGCAACATGGGCACCGACATCCTGTACGGCGGGACCGGCAACGACGTCATGCACGGCGGCCAGGACGAGGACCTGCTGTACGGCGAGGAGGGCGACGACACGCTGTGGGGCGACCTCGAGGGCGACACGCTGGACGGCGGGCCGGGCGCCGATCATATCATCCTCGGCAACGACACCGGGAACGGCGACGGCCATGTCGACCACGTGCACTTCACGAGCGCCGACGCCGCCGGCAACGTTGTCTACGGCCTCGAGGACCACGACGTGCTGTGGATCGACGGCGCGATCGCCACGCAGGCCCAGGTCGCGGCGCTGGGGGTCGCGTTCGTCCCGATCGCTACCGCCTGAGGGGGGCTGAGCAGAACGCCGGCGCTCAGTCCCCGGGTGCCGGCTCGGCCGCGTCCTCCGGCTGCCGCAGGTTCCGGCCGAGGATGTAATCGCGGATCAGCGTGAGCTGTCCCCTGATTTCCGCCTGGCCGGCCTCCACCGCGCGCAGGCGTAGGACACGCGTTACGGGCCGGGCAGTGTTGCCGAGATGAGTTTAGCCAGCCACGGCAGGACCAGGACCGCGAGAATTGCCGCACCGATCAGCTTGATCCATTTGAGTTCGTTTCTGAGCTCAGCGATCTCGTTCTTGAGTTCGTTCCTGAGTTCGATCACGTTGGCCTTGGTGGCGACGCCTCCCGTCACGCCGGCTCGGACCGCCTCGGTGATAGCCTCGGCTTGGCCGCTGTCGAAGCCCCTGGCTTCCAAGTGGCGGGTGACGGCCAGGGTATCGAACGGAATGTCTGCCATGCGGAAATACTGCTGCCCGGGGTCAGCTTGGTCAAGCGTGGCAAGCGCTTGCCACGCGCTGGATCCGGGTCCCGCCTACCGCTTCGACCGCCGCCAGCCCGCTTGTCGCGCCTCGCGTTCGCTGCAGAACCACCGCTCGCCGCGCCCGGGCGCGATCCGCGTCGCGTCGTAGTACCGCCCGCCCGGCATGTGATAGATCCGCTCGCCGGTTCGCGACGAGATGTTGCCCTTGATCCGGCATTGTCCGGAGCGCCGCCCGGACTCGCCACGGTTTTGCGGTCGCGTCTTGCGCCGCCACTTCCAGGGCGGCACGAACAGGCTGTTCCAGATCCCGCGACCCGCAGCCTTCGCCGCTTCCTCTTCAGCGACATAGTCGGTCGCGTAGTGGCGCCAGGCGAGCGCCCATCCCCGGGCCACCAACCAGGCAGCAAGGTCCTCACCTCCAGCCGTCCGGCACACCGCGATACTGCGGCCGTAACGATCGCGGTCCAGCACCCTGCACGTCACCACCTGTGAGCCGATCCGGTCCCTGAGCGCACTGGCGGCCAGCGGCCCGCACAGCCACGGCCGCCCGTCCCTGTGGCAGCGCTGGGCCAGCTCCGGCGCGTCGATGCCGTGCAGGCGTAGTCGCACGCCGTTGATCTCGAGCGTGTCGCCGTCGATCGCCCGGGCCGGGCCGGACAGCTCCGCGCCAGCGCTGTCCGGCGCTGGTGCGGCGAGCGCCGCCACCATTGCGACCACCGCGATCAACGGGCCCATGCCGAGGGGACTCCTCAATCCTGCCCTCTGCTGCAGCCGGAGGACAGGTCACCGACCGGGCCGCCCCAGATTGACACGCAGCTACAGTCCACGTTTCTTGGGTAGGAGCGGTACCCCCAGCGCGAGCAAATGCCCTCCTCCCCCTGAAGGCAGACCCGGCATTGTTTGGTCCGTGGCGGCGGAGGCTTTACCACCCGTTTACAGGTCCGGGTATCCGACAGGGTCGTGCTCCTCCCGTCCGAGCAGACCCGCTCCACCTTTTTGCCGCTGGCGGTGTGTCCCGGTGGACACGACGCCGGCGTGGTGACGTTGGAGCAGGTTCTCACCGGCTTACAGGTCCGGGTATCCGACAGGGTCGTGCTCCTCCCGTCCGAGCAGACCCGCTCCACCTTTTTGCCGCTGGCGGTCTGCCCGGGAGGGCACGACGCCAGGTGCACCACGTTGCGACACGTCGGCGGCGTACGCGTACAGGTCCGGGTATCCGACAGCGTCGTGCTCCTCCCGTTCGAGCACACCCGCTCCACCTTTTTGCCGCTGGCGGTATACCCGGACGGGCACGATGCCCGGCGCACCACGTCGCGACACGTCGGCGGGGGCTTTACCACCGGCGTACAGGTCCGCGTATCCGACAGCGTCGAACTCGTCCCGTCCGAGCAGACCCGCTCCACCTTCTTGCCGCTGGGGGTCTGCCCGGACGGGCACGACGCCCGGCGCACCACGTCGCGACACGTCGGTGGAGGCGAATCTGATGGGGGCGAAGATGAAGGCGGCGAACCTGACGGCGGCGGAGATGAGGTTGGCGTGCACACCCTGGTGTCGGAGATCACCACGGTGCCGCGCCCGTCATCGGGGTGGTAGACGCGGGTTATCAGGCTTCCGCTGGGAGTTTCGCCGCCAGGGCAGCTCGCTGACTGCACCTCCCGCCGGTAGCAGCCGGCGAAGTTCTCGCTGCCGTCGTACAGGAATCCGTCCCCCGTGGCTCCCGGGTTCCGCTGCTCGAGATAGATGCGCACGGCCTTGCCGCCCTCGCAGTTCGGCTGGGTGCAGTCCGACTGGTGCCAGGACGGGTTCCGGTTGTCCGCCTCCTGGATCGACGCTCCCCGCCAGGCGTAGCGGTACTTGCGGATGCGCAACGCCTGGCCGGCGGCTCCGCCGTCGGTATAGCCGGACGGGCAGTGCGCCTCCATGCGGCAGGACGGCACCGGCGGCGTGACCGGCGACGGATGTCCGCTTGTGGGGCCCGCGTAGGCCTTGCGCGGCGGGCCGTGCCAGGTGCTGCCGTCCAGCGTCGTGCTGACGCCGGCGGCCTCGGCCTCGGCGCAGAACCGGTCGTTCAGGTGCCAGCGCGGCTCGTTGTTGCCCTGGGGATCGTAGGGGCGCGAGCAGACCTCCATGACCTCGGCTCCGGCGATCTCCGTGCCGGTTTCGCCTTCCGGATCGCAGCGAGCCCGGGCCGGCAACGGCATCGTCTGACCGCCCCAGGTGAAGGTGGCCCCGCGCCGGTCGGTGCAGCTCGCCGGCCAGCGGGCGAGGTCGGTGCCGTCCCACGGATGGACCTCGACCGGGCGGAGCTGGCGAAACTGGCGGTAGCCGAGGGTTTCAGCGGGTTTGCCCGGCGGCGGACAGGCGAGCCGCCAGCGGTCCACGGCCAGCCGGGTGCGGGTGGCATCCCAGGCAAACGGATCCACGACCCGGCCGGCCAGTGCGACGCGCCGGTCTGGAAGCGTGCCCATGCAGGCCGGCAGGGCGATGTCCACCGAGCCGGCCTGGGTCATGCCCCTGGCCGTCCCGCCGTCGAGCCACTGCAGCCCGCCCAGCGCCTGCACCGTGCGCTGGTCCACTGCCACCAGGTCGGCCGAGGCGGCAAAAACCAGCAGGACCCCCTCGCAGTACCGCAGGTCGAGACCGCGGTCGCTCCATTCCGCCAGCCAGCCAGCGCCCGCCGGGACCGCGCCGGCCGAGGACCACCCGTAGGGCAGACGGGCCGGCACCGTGCCGGCTGGCTGGCCCCGCACGAAACCGGCGAGCCGGTCCCATGCGGCACGGATCGCCGCGGCGTGGGCCTGGGCGGCCACCTCGGCCGTCTGTGCCGTCGCCCAGGACGACGCAAGCAGCGGGGCGAAGAGCGCGATGGCCGCGAGAACACGGGACAGGCGGGGCATGCTGACCTCCAGTGGAAGAGGGGACCGCACCCAGCCTATCGGCCGGGTTCACGTCGCGAACCCGGGCAGAGTCGGTTTTCTGTGGACAGGGGGGTGTTTTTTCTGGCCGGCCGGCCAGACTCGGACTCTCGCGGCCTGTCTCCGGTCGTGGGTGCCACGCTCCCCCTGGTGGCCACTTGCGGAGCGAAAGGCCGGGAGACGGCCCCGGCATCATGTGCTTCGATCGCGTGTGCAGGGCGCGTCTCGCCGCCGGCCAGGTCGCCAGACGGAGATGAGCCTGTCCGGGCCTGGCCTCCAGGAACCGGCAGCCGGAAGGAAACGCGATTCGGCAAGCCATGCCGACCCTGTGCGGAGGATCGTCGCGCTCCGGGGCGCGCTCCCGGGTGTGTTACCGATGGTTAGGAGGCGTTACGGGGCCGCGGCGGGTGCCGAAAGACCGATTCAACTCCTTGAAAACCAGTAAGGTTTGTGATGCCATGAGGCACACCGGGTGTGTGAAATGACGAAGTGCGGTGTGTGAAATGACGACCGTCCGCGTGTGAAATGACGAACCCTGTCAAATGCCGAATGACAGATCCTGGCGCCATGGGCACACTTTGGTGCAGGCGCGCGGAGAGGGCGCTGAGTGTTCCGGCTGCGGCACGGAGCTTGGTTTGCGGCCTTTCGGTCGGGGACCGGCGTCGGCGACTTTTCCCTGAAGGACGGCGCTGCCTGCGAGGTGTGTGAAATGACGATGGTTCGGCTGTTTCGCGTCCGCCCGGTGTGTGAAGTGACGAGTCCCTGCGCCGGAGCCCGCGGTTGCGCGACGATGGCGCCGCAGTTTTCGGCGAACCGGCGCCCGGTGTGTGAAATGACGAACCGGCGCCCGATTTCCCCTCTGCTGCCTGACCGGCATCCCCAGGGCGGCCTCTTCATCTTGCGAGGTGTGTGAAATGACGATGGTTCGGCCGTTTCGCGTCCGCCCGGTGTGTGAAGTGACGAGTCCCGGCGCCGGTGCCCGCGGTTGCGCGACGATGGCGCCGCAGTTCGCGGCGAACCGGTGCCCGGTGTGTGAAATGACGAATGCCGCCCGGTGTGTGAAATGACGAGCCGGCGCCCGATTTCCGCTCTGCTGCCTGACCGGCATCCCCAGGGCGACCTCTTCATCTGTGACATTCTCGATGCCGCGCCGAAGGGGGACATGAGCTCCATGGAACACCCGGTGTTTTCCCTGGCGACCCGGCCCGACCTTCGCCCGAGGCACTATCAGCGTGGAGACAACTGGCTCAAGGTCAATCCTTCACAGTACGGCATGGCGACGGTGCACGACCGCGACATCCTCATCTACGCCATCTCCCAGTGCATGGCCGCCCTGAACGCGGGCAGGAAGGTCGATCGCAGGCTCAGGTTCAAGGCCCACGACCTGCTGGTCGCCACCAACCGCCAGACATCGGGCCCGGGCTACAGGCTGCTGAAGGACGCGCTGCGGCGGCTGCAGGGCACGCAGATCGAGACCAATATCCGTCAGGGAGGCAAGGAGTATTTCCGTGTGTTCGGAATCATCGAGTCGGCGGAGATCGTACGCGAGACCCGGGACGGCAGGATGGAGGAGCTCGAGATCGTCCTCTCCGACTGGGTGTTCGACGCAATCGAAAACAACCATGTCCTGACCCTGAGCAGGCAGTATTTCCGGTTGCGCAAGCCTCTGGAGCGCCGGCTCTACGAGATCGCGCGCAAGCACTGTGGCCGGCAGAGCCAGTGGAAGATCCGACTGTCCGGCCTGCGGGAGAAATGTGGATCCACGTCCAGCCCCAAGGAGTTCCACCGCCTGCTTCGCACGATCATCGCCCGTGATCAGGTAGAGCATCACATGCCGGACTACAGCTATGCGATCGAGGGCAACGCCCTGGTGGTCACGCCGAAACCGAAGCGGGACAGACGCGGCAGCTCCCGGAACCGGGACTCGATCGAGATCCATCTCGACGCCGATACCTATGAAGCCGCGCGTGCCGCAGCTCCAGGCTGGGACGTCTACTATCTGGAGGGCGAGTGGCGTGAGTGGATCTCGGTCAAGGGCATCATGCCGAAACATCCCGATCGGCACTTCCTGGCGTTCTGCAGCCGGCGGGGTCCCGAGCGGGGCCTGTTCGAATGAAGGGTGCGTTCCGGCCGGGTGCAGACGATGATTTCGGTGCGGTCCGGGCGCATCGCCTCGGCTTCTCTGGGAAGGAACTTCCAAAGACGCGGGGAGGCGTCGTGACGACTTCGACTCTCTACTATTTCGTGGACACAAACCTGTTCATCCAATGCCACTCGCTGCAACAGCTCGACTGGTCGCCCTGGCACGCGTTCGTAGAGGTGCGGTTGATCGTGTCGAACCCGGTGCTGCACGAAATCGATCGCCTCAAGACCAGGGGCGGCCGTGCCGGCAACCGCGCACGCGCCGCATCGGCCATGTTTCGCGAGATCCTCGGCCAGACACACAAGCTGATCCATGCCCAATCCCCGCGCGTCGTTCTGTCCGTGGAGCCTCGACACACGCCCTCCCCGGACCTTGCAGGGCGTCTCGACTACCAGCAACGCGACCATCAGTTGCTCGGTACGGTTCATGCGTTCGCCCAGTCCAGTCCAACCAGCGACGTACGGCTTCTCACGCACGACACGACCCCCTTGTACACGGCCCAAGGCTTGGAACTGACGGCGGACCAGATCTCCGATGAATGGTTGCTCCCTCCCGAAACCACGGAGACAGAGCGAAAGATGGCCGCACTCGAAGCGGAAAACACCCGTCTGAAAGCCGCCGAGCCCTCCTTTTCAATCCGTTGCGCGGACCCGTCCGATGCGATCGTCGAGCGCTATCACGCTTCCTATACGTGGTACGAACCCTTGACCGAGACCGAGGTCGACAGCTTGATGCAGCGGCTGAAGGCCCGCTTTCCCCTGGCAACCTTCGGCTTGTGGGAGCCGGCGAAGCGCCCGACGCCTCCGACCGTCGTCAACCGGCTCTTTTCTGCACGCCAGGTCTTCACTCCCGCGACCGACGAAGAGATCGAGAAGTATCGGGACGAAGACTACCCCCGGTGGCTGGACCGTTGCCAACAGACGCTTCGCGCCCATCATCGGACCCTGCAAGCCGAAACGCCCGTGCTTGAGTTCGCGTTTCTTGCCGAGAACGGCGGGACGCGCCCTGCGGTCGACGCCCTTGTCACGATCGAAGCGCGCGGCAGGTTCGAGATCCGGCCCCCACCGTCCGACGATATCGACGAGGATCAGGAAGGCGAAGACGATGCGTCGGGCAGTCTCGAATCCGGGACGTTGCGCCCACCGCCCGTTGCGCCCCGCGGCCGTTGGGCGAACACGGTCGGCGGCCAGCCCGGGGATATGTTGCGTGCCTTGAATCTGGTCGGGCGCTCGCTGCAGGACCTTTCAGGTGCTGTAAACTCCGACCCGGACATTTTGAGCAGACCGCTGATCCTGCCCATGCGCAATCCGCCGAATCCGCGTGATCCCAACGCGTTCTATTACAAGCCCGGCCGTCCAGCGGAGCCACAGGCGTCTTTCGCCCTCGAATGTGCGCAGTGGCGTCATGACAACGAGTCGGAGCCCTTCGTCGGCGAAATTCACGTTCCGACCGACCGGGATACAGCCGAGGGCTTGCTGGTATGCCGTATTCAGGCGGCTAACCTGTCGAAGTCTGTGTCGTGTCGCATCCCGGTTCGCATTTCGATAGCACGAGTCAGCGCCTTCGAAAGCGCACGCACCTTGGTGGAAGCCCTGCGCGACACCCTCGGGTCTCGGATTGCTTCGTCTCGCCCGCGGACCGACAGGACCGGTTAGGGCATGCAGCAATACCTCCCTCGCGGAGCCGGGACCGTCAATTCGGCATGCGAACCTAGTGACTTGCTCGAGTCGACCCGTGGCGGCCGCCGCCTCGGAAGCTCGCACAGCCTCCGAACCCGTCCCCTCGGTGACCCTACAGCGCCAGGTCCCGCTCGCCCCGATCAAGTTTCGGCATCTGTTGCGGTTCCCGCGACCCCGATGGTCGATCATCGCGGCTCACGTTCCGATCCCCATCCAGCCCGCGTTCCCGGCCCTTCGGCCGCTCGGGCTCCACGGCTACGAGCGCCGCGATCCGCTCGCCTGTGGCCGCTTCACAGGGCCCGCTTCTGGGACGCCCATGCGGCCGAGAGCTTCAACAAGCGGCAGAGAAAGGCCCTGAACCGCCTCCTTGACAGCTTCGACGGGCGTCTGACGTCATCCCGTTGGGCGAGAATCAACCACTGTTCCCAGGACAGCGCGAACAGGGGCATCCGGGACCTCCTCGACCTCGTCCCAGGTCGTCGCCATGCCGAACTCCGGATCAGCCGTGACGCGGACGTAGACACCCCCTGTTGAGGGGGAGGTCCGGGACCAGGGACGCGACGAAGAAGTCGAACTGTTTGCCTTGCTGGAGGTGTTCAGTTTGGACTGCGCGGGCTGTGGCCCGCGCTCGGTGCATCAGGGGTTGACTCTTTTGTTTCAAAATAGTATGTATCTGAAACAGAAAGGAATCAATGATGTCAGCGACCATCGTTCCCTTCGGACCACGACTGCATACACCCATCGGGCATGTCATTCGAACCGGTGAGATGTCCCATCGCCAGTATGAATACCTGCACGCGGAAGGACGCCTCCCGGCGAAGCATGTGATCGTCGACGCTTCCAGGGCACGGTTCCAGAAAGAGTTCATCCGGGCGCTTCGGGACGACGGAGCGGACGTCATTCTCGACACGAAGGCTGCCGAGCTAAGCGAGGTCGGGCGTTTCCGAGGAATGGCGAAGAGCGCGCCATGGGCCGCAACCGAAGAAGACCGGCCTCTGAACCCCGGGGATTTCCAGCTCAGCGCGAATACCGATCTGTTCGGCCAGATGGCGCGAATGGCTGTCGAGCTGGGAATTACGGCCGTCATGGCGCCAACGCATTTCCTACGCAATGGCGCGAACGACCCCTGGCTGCCCATCGACGGGGCGGGGGTCATGCGGCTGCGCTCAGCTCTCGACCGCGAAGGCGGCGCGGCTATCGCAATCGACTATCCGTTGATTTTGCCTCACACTCGCCTGCAGGACAGGACGGATCGTGCCCGGCTCATACAGGCGCTCGACGGACTTCCCTTCGATAATCTGATCCTTCGCCTGTCGGGGTTCGGCTCGAACGCCATGCCGGGGACGGTCAAGGGAACCTTTATTGCGATCGAGGCCCTACACGGACTCGGCCGTCCGGTCCTCCTTGACCATGTTGGGGGACTGGTCGGACTGAGCGCGCTTGCCTTCGGGATTGTTTCGGGCATTGCACATGGAATTGGCGAGCGGGAGCAGTTTAGTGCCCGGGACTGGCACAAGCACCCCAAAGAACGAGAGAAGGGCGCTTCGTTCGGGCGCCCGATCTATGTGCCGCTGTTCGGGCTCGACAAGACCTTCCGCGTAAAGGACCTGAAGGCTATCGCCTCGGCCCCGGGAGGGCGGCGACTGATTTCGTGTCCGGATCGTGAGTGCTGTCCGCGCGGCCTGGAGTCGATGTTGCAGAATCCGCGCGCACATATCGCCCGACAGCAGTTCGCAATGATCGATCACCTTGGTTCGGTTCCGGACACTAGGCGCATTGGACACTTCTTTGACGTAGACTTGCGCGGTGCTGAGCGGACGGCTCGCGACCTGGCGCGTCTCAACACCGGTAACGAAAAACTGAGCGGAGCGCTCGTGGCAGGCAGAAACCGGATTGATCGCATGGCCGGGATGTACGAAACCCTGGCGGAACGGGAGCGGGGGACGCCGCTGCCAATGCGGCGGAGAAATGCCAGCGGCGCCGCGAGCGGACATGGTGCGCCATGAACCAGGCACAGACAAAGCCTGTCGTGCAGTTCATCGAAAGGCTGCAGAACACCGGAGGCCTGAAAGGCACCGACATCGCGAATTTCACGGGGGTGTCAAAGGCCACCGTCTCGCGCTGGTCGAGCGGCCAGAAGACCCCCCACCCGAAGACGCAGCTCATCATGTCGGACCTGTCCTACGTGGTGATGCGGCTAGGCGAGTATTACTCCCAGGAGGAAGTGCGGGCCTGGCTCCATGCCCCGCATCCCCAGTTCAATGGCGAGCGGGCGGTCGACCTGATCCACATTGGTCGTTCGGTGGAAGTGATTGCCATCCTGGACCGTCTCGATGCGGATGCGTATCTCTGACCATGGTCACTCGGACCGGTCCCAGGTTTGGTCGGCCAATCCGCGACCAGCGCCTCCTCGATGCGCTGGATGCGCTAAAGCGGGACCCGTATAGCGGAACCGTCTGGCGCTCCGTACGGGAGGGTAGAGACCCGCTGGTGTGCGGGCGCTCCGGCGGTCGTTGGGACGATGGCACGCTGGACGTTCTCTACACCTCCGAAACGCGGCAAGCAGCGATCGACGAGCGCCGGTTTCACCTCTACCAGGGCCAGCCGATCATCCCGTCCAGGGTGAGGTACGAGCTCTTCGAATTGAGGGTGTCCCTGGAAGCGGTGATGCGCTTCGAGACTCTCGACCGCCTGGCGGCTCTGCGGCTCAACATCCAAAGCTACGGGAAGCTCTCCTATGTCGAGCGATCGCAGGAATACCCGCGCTCTCAGGAGATCGCGGAAGCCTGTGCGTTTCTGGGAGCCGACGGCATTCTGGTGCCGAGTGCGCGCACTCCGGGCTCGAACAACTTGGTGGTCTTCTGCGAACAGGACACCCTGATCGAGAAGGATATCGTCCGCAAGCATGGCGTGGTCGATATTCTCTAAGAGCCTGACTCGAAACTCGGTCAATGGCTATAAAGCCACTGGCGGTATCGGAGCGCTTGACGATATCGACGACTGTGTTCTTGGAGATGCCGAGGTCGCGGGCGATCCAGCGGTAGCTCCTCCCGTCGGCGACAGCATCGAGCACCTTTGGGGCGAGCCGGTCCGATTTGGGGCGCTGTCCCGGTTGGCGCCCGAGTTTTGGCCCGCGCGCCCGGGCGGCCGCCAGACATGATTTCACGCGCTCGCTGAGCAGGTCGCGCTCGAACTGCGCGATCCCGGCGAGCGTCGTGGCCATCATCCGTCCGTGCGGCGTATCGAGCTCGAACGCCATGCCGCTCATGGCGACCACGGACACCTTCCACCCGGCGAGCCTGTAGAGCGTGTCGAGGAGGTCCTGGGTCGAAGCGTCCCCAGCGGGACAGATCGGTGACCAGTATGGTGTCGATCATGCACGCCTGTGCGAGTAACCGGCCCGTCTTCCTCCGGTCAAATCCACTCGCCGGTCACGGACAGGCGCGGGCGTCTTCGATCCTGTCCGCCTCCGCAGCCGGGAGCGTCTCAAAAAGTTTCAGGCGCTCAATCCTGCCGGGCGCGTATCGCGGCAGCCAGATTTCGGGGGCCCGGCCTCCGTCCGACTGCGTCGCTAAGAATCAGACGCGCCTCCTCTTGCATGGAGCGACCGTTGTCCGCCGCACGCACGCGCAGCCGAGTCTTCACGTCGTCGTCGAGATTGCGGATCGTGATACTCGCCACGGCTTCTGCCCCACACGCTGCCAAACCGCCAAGCGTTTGAGTGCTTCGTCGGCCAGGCGCTGCGCACGATCGAAAGTGCGGCCGACCCCGCTGATCCGGAATGGCGCTTGCCCGGTGGCATGACGGCGGGGCCTTTCTCGGCCATCTCGTCCACCGGGGCGCGTTGCAGCAGGGGACGGACCGGCTGTTGCACTGCCCGATCCCTTCCTTCAGGGACTACCTGATCCGCCGTGCACGCGAGCCGGAATCAGCGGTTGAACACGACGCATCGCCGCCCCGGGCCTGATGCCGCGGCCTCTGCGTGACCGGCAGCGCCCGCTGCCCCCGCTCACCGTTCAGTCCACTGAAAACCGACATGTGCCGGCGGTCTCGGCTTGCCCGTGCGGAGAATGATCCGCATATTCTCCGCAGAACCTGCGGAGCAAGCGCATGTACAACTGGCAGGATCCCGATTGGCCACGCTTCCGGCAGGATCCGGCCCTGCTGGCCGACCGCCTGGCCGCCACCCGCCATGCGCAAGGTCGGCTGTTGGGGAGCATGGAGGCGCTTGGATTCGAGGCTCGAAGCGAAGCCGTCCTTCGCACGCTGACCGACGATGTCGTGAAGACAAGCGAGATCGAGGGGGAGCTTCTCTCGCCCGATCGGGTGCGGTCCTCCATTGCCGTGCGCCTCGGCCTCGATGCCGGCGGCGTTCCTGCCCGCGACCGGGATGTCGACGGTATCGTCGACGTGACGCTCGACGCTACGAGGAACCACGCGGCGCCGCTGACCGAAGATCGCCTGTTCGGATGGCATGCGGCACTCTTCCCGACCGGGCGAAGCGGGCTGCGCCGTATCTGTACCGGGACCTGGCGCGACGACGCTGACGGGCCGATGCAGGTGATATCGGGCCCGATCGGCCGCCGGCGCGTCCACTACGTTGCGCCGCCGGCGGAACGGCTCGAACGGGAAATGGGGGCTTTTCTCGACTGGTTCGAGAATCCCGGATCCATGGATCCGGTGCTCGTCGCCGGCCTCGCCCATCTCTGGTTCGTGTCGATCCACCCATTCGACGACGGGAACGGCCGCATTGCGCGCGCGGTCGCGGACATGGCGCTCGCGCGCTCCGAAGGCACGGCCGAGCGCTTTTACAGCATGTCCGGCCAGATCCGGCTCGAGCGCGACGACTACTACGAAAGGCTGGAGACGTCCCAGAAGAGCGGGCTGGATGTCACGAACTGGCAGCTCTGGTTTCTCGGATGCCTCGACCGGGCGACCGCAAACGCCATGCATGGTCTTGCCGCCGTCCTGTACAAGGCCCGCTTCTGGGACGCCCATGCGGCCGAGAGCTTCAACAAGCGACAGAGAAAGGCCCTGAACCGCCTCCTTGACGGCTTCGACGGGCGTCTTACGTCATCCCGTTGGGCGAGAATCAACCACTGTTCCCAGGACAGCGCGAACAGGGACATCCGGGACCTCCTGGATCGCGGCCTGCTCGTCCGCGGTCCAGGCGGCGGCCGCGCGACCAGTTACGAGCTGGCGACCGGCAGCGACCCGGATGTCGAACCGTCCGAACCGCCCGGGCGGCACAGCGGTCCGGAACCGGGCTTCTGACGGCCCTGAGGCGCACCTGAGGGCCCCGGATCGGGGTTCAGGGCAGGCTCTCGCCCATCCCTTCCCAGCCAGCGTCCCTCAGGTGCGCCTCAGGCGCCGCCTCGCGGCGGCGGACGATCTCCGATGCGATGATGCCGGCCCTGTACGGGTCGAGGCAGACGACGAAACGCGCAAGCCGCAAATCGTGTCCACAGAAAACCGACATCTGCCGGTTTCGGCCCCGTCGCGTCCGTGACTACTGTCGTCTCGAGGCAAGGGAGGCCGCATGCCGACACGACTCCATCCAGTCTTTTCGATCACGCTGCAGCAGCGCCGTCGGCTCGCCGCCACAGCGGCGCTTCTGGCGTTCGTCATGATCCCCGGCCCCGGTGCGCTCGCCGACGGCACTGACCGGCTGACCGAGCGCATGGCTGACAGCGGATGCTCGGATGCGGCAATCCGGGTGATCGGCGAGCGCGCCAGGGCAGAGCTCGAGCACAATGTCCAGGTCGGCGAAATCGCGATCGAGCCGCCACGCTCGGTCTCCGACCTCGGGTGTTTCGACAGAATGTTCAAGGACGTCGAAATCGATACCTTCGCGCCGTCGCTCGACAGCAGTATCTGGACGAGCGCATTCGACAGCTGGATCGACACGCTTGCGCGAGGGGTGTGCGCCTTCGCGCACGATCAGTGGGAAAAGCTGACGCCCCCCATCTTTGTCGCCACCGGCCAGGTCCAGCGGCTCGACGCGGTGCTCCAGCCCTCGGCCCTGCTGCCCGCTTCACCGGAAACCCGGCCGCAACCGCCACAGGCGGATCCCGATGCCGATGCAGGCGACGAAACAGACGAGGGCGACGGGCGGCTGCCGTCGACCCGACAGCCCGCCACCGACGACGCCAGGTCCCGGTGGCGGGACCTCATCGGGCGATAAACGGTGGAATTTCTCCCAGGCCACCGTCACGCCCTGGCCCTGGTCCAGGTCGCGGCGGTCTGTGCCGTTGCCCTCGTCTGGCAGCCCCCGGCAGCGTCAGCGCACTGCTCCTGCGTGGCGGCATCGGGCCGGAACCACGCCACGACGCAGCGCCTGGTCAAGGGCTGGTTGGACGACCTGGAGCGCGCCATTGTCGAGGCTCTGCGTGCGCAGACCGAGCAGCTGAGCAACTACTCCCGTCTGGAGATAGAGGCTGCCGAGCGCATCGCGGATGCCCAGGAACAGGCGGAGGCGCGCCGCGAGCGTCAGCGCCAGCGGGCAGCGGCCGAGACCCAGGGGCGCTACGATCCCGACCCGAACGGGTGCCTCACCGTCGAACGGGCAGGATGGCCGGCTTACGCCGGTGCTCCGGAGGCAGACCTGCCGGACAGCGGCACGGCTGTCAGGGAGGCCGTGGAGGAAAGCCCGGAGCGGTCCGAAGGCGGCGCCCGCTACGCGGTGAAGCGGGCCGAGACGCGCACGGAGCTCGCAGACAAGGGTGTGTCGACCACCGACGTGTCGGAGTATCTCGCCCCTGTCACCACACCGCGCAGCCATGAGCGGGTGCTGGGGGCACGGGAACTCGCGCAGAACCTGATCGACCCGATGATGGCGCCGGAGCTGACCGACGCGTACAAGCGCGTGCCTGCTGGCGCCGTGCTCGACGCCCGGCTTGACCAAGTGCGCGCGCAGCAGGCGGTGGTCCGCGAGACCATCGCCTACCTGCTCGCCATGCGCGAGGGCCGGACCGCGCCTGACGGCACGCCGCTGCGCGCCCCGGAGATCATGAGCAAGTTCGTGGACAAGGCGCGGTACTTCGCCGATCTGCCGTCTGGCGCCGTCTCGGAAATGCAGTCTCTCGACCTGATGACGACGTATCACGCCGAGCCGCAGCCCGAGGAGGCTGCGCAGCGGGAGACGGCGCTGACCGAGCGCAACTGGCTCTCGCGTCTTCATGCAGTCAGCGCGCTCAATGCGCGCATCAATTTCCTGCGGCTCGAGGTCGAGACGCGCGCGGCACTGCTGAGCGCCGCGGCGTTCGCGAAGGATATCGCGCGCCTCCCGCCGCCGCGCGCCCTGCCATAGACATCAGGGAGACTGCCGTGACACAGGTCAGAAAGCCGCTACCGTTCGCGCCCGCCGCCGCCCTGCTAGCGGTCCTGGCGTGCGCTGCCCCGGTTGCGGCCGCCGAGGCACCGCAACCGGCGGTGGTTGCGCCGATATCGCCGGCGGCCGTGCCGCGGGTTGCGGCCCCTGGCATGCCCGGCCCGGCTTCCCGGGCGCCGGGCACCATTCGCCTGAAACTGGGCGCGGACGGCTACGAGGCGGAGGCGCCGCCCCGGCCCGGCGTCGCCCGCCAGGATCCCACACCCGCGTCACCCCCGCCCTTGCCGGGCGTCGGGGGCATGCCCGCGACCGTCGTGGCGCCCACGCTCGCGGCGATGCCGGGCGAGATCGCCTCCCAGGAGGTGCAGCTCACGCTCGCGGCGGTACCGTTCTCCGAGGCGGTCCGCCGCGCTGCGGCCGCCGGGGGCGTCGGCGCCAGGATCGAGGAACGTCCGGCCCGTATGGTCGGGGGGGCCGTGACCCACGCCCGGGCGCCGGACATCACGCTGCGCCATTCAGGGGCGCTCGGCCGCCTGCTGGACCACCTCGCGCGGCGCGCCGGATATGTCTGGGAGTGGGACGCCGAGCGCCGCGAGGCGGTCTTCGCGCGCTACTGGGACCGCGATCAGCCCGCCCCGATGGCCGAACGGGCCGGGCGCGAGCCGGGGCTGTGGATGGTCGATCCGGACCGCCACGCGACCCTGCGCGACGTGCTGGAGGACTGGGCGTTCCAGGCCGGTTGGCAGGTCGACTGGGACACGCCGCGGAATTTCTCGGTCTCCGCCCACGCCCGCTACACGGGTGCGTTCCTGCGCGCCGTCGATCACCTTCTGTCTGCGGCCGAGCTCCGCCGCGTCCTGCGGGCGACCGTGCACCATTCCAACCGGTGGGTGAGGGTGCGGGAGGCCGGGTCGTGACCGCCCCGGACACACGCCGGCTGGAGCGGGCGTGGGCGGCGAAGGTGATCACAGGCCTGGTGATCGGTTGCGTCGTCACGACCGTTCTGTTCGGGATCCTGAACCAGATGCTCGCCGCCGCCGTCGCACTGACCATGGGGTGGTACATCGTTGTCTACGCGATCGTCTACCACGCGGCCCTGAGCGGCCGAGCTCCGCCGCGTCCTGCGGGCGACCGTGCATCACTCCAACCGGTGGGTGCGGGTGAGGGAGGTCGGGTCGTGACCGCCCCGGACACACGCCGGCTGAAGGTCCGGAGCCGCCGGTATCAGCGCATGGTTGCGCATCGCAGGCGGTTCCGGACGATGGCGCTGTGGATCGCAGGCCTGGTAACCGTTTGCGTCGTCGCGACCGTTCTGATCGGGCTGCTGAATCCCGTCGCCGCCGCCATCTTCGCCCTGACCTTCGGCGGGTACATCGTCGTCTGTGTGATCGTCTACCACAAGGACGGCGACCTCACGTTCAGCGCGTTCGCGGCTGATCCGTGCGCGTCCACGGTGATTCGGTGGATCCGCGCACGGATCAGCCGCGTGGCGCCGGTGGTCCTCGCCGGCGCCGTTCTGGCCGGCGCGGGCCAGCAGGGTCCCGTAGCGGCACAGACCATCCCGACGCCGGAGGCGACGGAGGTCGAGGAGGTAACGCAGGACGTGTGGGTGCTGCGCGGTTTCATCGGGGACAAGGGCCACGCGATCGGCTTTGCACTCGACTGTGCCGATCCGACACCGGTGGTGTACGCCCACTTCGGCAGCTTTCCGACGGATCGCCGCCCGGTCCAGATGGCAGTACGCACCCGGGACGGCAGTGTCGAGGTGTTCGGCGCGCGCGTTATCGGGGGCGCCGGGCCCCGGTCCGGGTTTCATGCGCCGCAGCTGACCGACCCGGAAGATATCGTCCGCTTTCTGGCAGCCGCCTTCCAGCCCGGCGCGCTGATCTCCAACGGCTATCGGTCGGTCTGGAACCGGGTGGGTCCGGACCGGCTGGGACAGGTGGAGGATCGTATCGCGGAGGCATGTTTCTGATGGCATGGGTCGCGCTCTTGTGCGCCGCCGCCCTCGCGGCGATGGCCGGCGATGTGAGCGCCGGGTTCCGCTACCTTGACCCGGTGGAGGTCCGTGTCGAAGAGGCCGCACCGGCGCCTCTCCCGCTCCCGCACTGGGACGTCCACGCCGGCGAGAGCTTGGCGCAGACCCTGTCGCGCTGGAGCGGGCGGGTCGGAGTCGAGGTGCATGTGCTGACCGATCGCCGCTACCGGATGGATGGGGGGCGCCGCTTCGTCGGGTCGTTTGACGACGCCGTCGCGGCGTTCCTCGAATCGCTGGCCTGGCTGCCCGAGCCTCCGGTGGCGGAGTATACCACCCAGGGGGTGCTGCTGATTCGCCACCGGAGCGGATCGCCGGCCAGCGGGCGGCGGGATCCGTCCGGATAGGCCGGCCGTGTTCCGCCCGCGCCTGGTCCTGCCGGTGTCGCGGCTGGCGGTGCTGTGTGCGGTGGCGGCCGGCATGGCGTGGGCGATCGCGGGGGACGCCGCCGCCCAGGGCCTGACCAATCCGTGGTTCCAGGCGCCTCCCACGGTCCCCGGGACAGACGGTGCCGAGCACCAGGGCTTCACCATCGACGACGCCCAGGCGTGGTTCGAATCCGAACACGGCGATCCTCTCACCGCGATCTACCTGAACGAACTGTTCGGGCCGCTGTTCCCGGCGCCGGACCGGGCGCCGGACGCGCCCACCGCGACGGTGTTCAGCACTGTCATCGGGTTCTTCAACGTGATCAGCCTCGCGCTCGGCGGACTGCTGTTCGCGTGGAACGCCTTGGCCGGACTGATGCAGACGGCACACGAGGGGGAACTGCTCGGCAGGCGCTGGTCGAGCCTGTGGGCGCCGCCACGGATCGTGCTTGCCGTCGGGCTGCTGGTGCCGCTGCCCGGGCTCGACGGGTACAACGCGGCCCAGGCAGGGGTTGCCTATGTGGTGCGCGGAGCCACCCTTGCCGCCAGTTTCGTCTGGAGCGAGGCGACGGAGGCGCTGGTCGACGACCGGGTGCCGCTTGCCGCCGCACAGCCGCGGTTCCGCGGCGAGACCCTGACCGCGATGTACCAGATCGCCGCCTGCGAGACGATCGTCCAGAACGGGATTGCGGCGCTCGATGACCCTGGCATCGTGCTGGAGACGGATGGCCCGGAAGAGGTGGGCCGGCCTGGAGGGTTCACGCTCAGACAGACGCTGGTGCTCCGGCGCAGCGGGGCCGCGCCGTCGACCGGCGTGCGCACCAGCGTTCCGGTCTGCGGCTACTGGGAAGCGCCGCCGATGACCGACGAGATCGACGGCTATATCAGCGCGTCGGGCCTCGATGCGGCTGCGAGCAGACAGGTCCTGGCGACGTACCGGCAGGGTCATCTGCAGGTGATGCGAAACCTGAATGCAGCGATGCGCACGATTGCCGCCGAGAAGGGGGGCGTCATCCTGGGCGACAGGGCCGGCGAGGATCCGATCCCGGCGCACAGGGTCGAGATCGCGGAAGCGATCATCGAGGCGAACACGGCCCTGTCGCGGCTGGCCAGGGATCTGCTCGACCAGGTCTCCCGGTTCGCCGCAGGCTCAACCGACAAGCGCCAGCTGATCCTCAACGCGATCAGCGGCGGAGAGGACTGCAGCGTGCGCGGCACCCGCCATTGCTACGGCGAGGGCTGGATCGGCGCGGGCCAGTGGTACGTCGGCCTCGCGCGGATCAACAACCAGGTCATGCACCTGACCGGCGCTGTCGGCCGCGCGAAATCCGACACGCTGCAGGCCCCCGAGGCCGGTCTGCTGCAGACCACCCTTTCCCGGGCGCGCGACGGGTTCTTCGGAACCCTGCGTGGATGGATGGGCGGTATCGGGACTGCCGGCAACTACCTCGATCTCGAGGAGGCCGACGCCGCAATGGCGTCGTTCATGGCGGCGTGGGAGGCCGACACATCGCAGCTGATCGCTCTCGGCATGAGGGTCGACCCTGCAGACCTGGGCCTGGCCTCGGAGAGCTGGACCCCGCTGCGCGACGGCCTGACTTCCCTGGTCGGGCTCGACATGCAGGACCTGTTCGAGGCGATCTCCATCGTCGACGTGGATCAGGATCCGCTGATCCAGATGATCGAGCTTGGAGGCACCCTGATCAACTTCGCCGCAGTGGTCGGCGCGGGCTCGCTGCTGCCCGGGCTCGACTGGCTCGGATTCGCCGCGCCCATTCTCTGGGCGGCCGGCGCGCTGCTGCAGGTGGTTCTGCCCCTGATGCCATGGGTGGTCTGGGTCCTGGCGGTCACCGGCTATTTTCTCCTCGTGATGGAGGCGGTGGTTGGTGTCACCCTGTGGGCGTTCGCGCATCTGCGGATGGACGGTGAGGGGATATCCGGTGCCGCGACGGCCGGCTGGACGCTGCTTCTGTCGCTGCTCCTGACCCCGGTGCTGATGATCTTTGGCCTGCTGGCGGGGATGATGATTTTCCGGGTGACCAGCGCCCTGCTGATCGCCGGCACCTTCCCCGCCATTCACGCCGCGCTGGGGGGCGGCAGCGTCGTCGTCATCCTGATGGTCATTCCCGCTGCGGTGCTGTTCCTCGCGATCGTGCAGCTGTTGCTGATCGAGCGGAGCTTCAGTCTGATCTCGGAGTTTCCGTCGCGCGTGCTGGCGTGGATCGGCGGTCGCGCCGATCTCGCCGATCAGGGCGCCACCGAGCGGGCGCGCGCCGCGATGATCGGTGGCGCGGCCGCCTTCTCCCGGATCGGCAGCGGGGTGGGAGGAGCGATCCAGGCCGGAAGAGGGCGGCTCGGCCGGGCGCCCCCCGGGGACGGCCGAGGGGCGCTGCCCCCGGCCGAGGGCAGCGACCGGACCACCCGCGAGTAGAGCGGAACGGCTTGACAGCTCGTGTACACCTGTGCACACGTGCATCTGTACGCGCTTGCAACAGTGAACGTGTGCAAAGTGCGCCCGTGACAGCACTGGTCGCGGCACGGTCGATCGGCGAGGACTCCGGATGGCGGCAACAGCTCAGGACTCTGACGGTGCCCAGGTCTGGCGCCACCGTGGAGTGGAGGCCCGTGTCCTGCCCGGCGATCCGTCTCCTCCGCCCGCCGACCCGACAGAAGACGAGACTCTGCGCCAGGCAATCGCGGTGGCGCTTGCGTGGAAGCCCGGACCGCTTTCCGGCGTCGAGGCGCGCTTTTTGCGCCTGGAGCTAGGCCTGACCCAGAATCGTCTGGCATATCTCACTGCGACCACGGCCGGAATGATGGTCAGCTGGGAACGGCTCCGGTCCCCGGCGCCGGCGGGGGTGGATCTGCTTCTCCGCGTCCTGTGCGCCCAGCGCGCCGACGAGCCGCAGGACAGATTCGCGCCGGTGCTCTGGTCTCTGGCCGAGAGCATCAATCTGGCCAAGGATCCGCCGCAGGCCGGAGATGTCTTTCTGTGCATGCAGCAGCAGGAGGCGGATGACAGCGGCGAGATCTGCTGGCAGTGGCAGTGGCGTGTGCGCACCCCCGCCGGGACGGACGGAGACGCGCCGTGAAGACCGTCGCGGTCGTGTGCTCGAAGGGCGGCGTCGGGAAGACCCTGCTGTCGCTGCACCTCGCCGCCGCCTGGAGCGTGGCCAATCAAGCCGCCGCGGTGCTCGATCTCGACCCGCAGGCCTCGGCTGCGAACTGGGGCGACCGCAGGGAAGACGCGGGGGATGTCGCGCCGCTGCCGGTTCAGACCGCCGCGGCCTCCCGGGTGGCCGCCGAAATCAAGCGCTTCCGCGCGGCCGGGTGTTCGCACCTGGTGATCGACACCGGTGGCACGCTCGATATCGGTGCGCGCAATGCCGCGCGCGTCGCCGACCTGGTGCTGGTTCCGTGCCGGCCGTCGGTCGTCGACATGGAGGCGGTGGCGAGCACGCTGGACCTGGTCCGGCTCGCCGCGCCGGATGTGCCGGCACTGGTGGTGCTCAACGTGGTCAGCCAGGTTGAAAAAGGCGCGGATGAAGTCGAGGACGCAATCCGCGAGCTCGGTGGTGATGTCTGTCCGGTGCGCATCGGGCGCCGGGTCGCGTTGGCGCGTGCGATCGATGAGGGCCTGACGATCTGCGATGCACCGACCGACGAGCGGGCGGCGGAGGAAATCGACGCCCTGCACAAGTACGTGTGCAGGCGCTACAAGCTGTAGGAGGCGCATCATGGCGACGTCGCAGAAACGGATGGCGGCTGCCCTCAGGCGCCGTGCCCACGGCCCCGACCCGGCCGAGATCGCGGCGGCGCCCGATGCGCCTCCGGCGGTTGAGCCGGAGGCGGCTGAACCGGCTGGCTCGAGCGCGAGACGCAGGGGCCCCGGACGCAAGGGCGCGCGGCATGTCGGGGCCCACGTCTCGCCCGAGCAGCACCGCGCGCTGCGAATGGTGGCACTCACCCAGGACAAGACCAGCCAGGAGCTGGTGGAATCGGCGATCGATCACTGGATCCTCGGGCCGTCTGCCGATTTCGAGCGGCTCGCCCGGGAGCGTGGCGTCGAGGTGCGCGACCTGCTGGTCGATGCGGCTGACTGGCTGGAGCGGGGCCGTTCCCGGGCGCCGCGCTCCCGCGGCTGACGCGGAGGCCAGGACATGACCGACACGACACCCGTCACCATCCCGGTTGACATGTGGGAAGCGGACCTGGACGTACTCGACGCACTGTGCGAGCGGTGCTGCGAGCAGGACGCCGAGCGGCCAAGCCGCAGCGAGGTCCTGCGCTGGCTCGTGTGGTCGGCCTACTCCGGGAACCTGAACCGGCGACGCGAGCTTGCGGCCCGGGAGGCTGCCGGCGGTTTTGAGTGACCGGGCCGCAGCCTGCGGATGTGGGCGATCTGCTCCGATCGGATCCCGAGCTGCTGCCGCGGCAGACCAGGATGGGGCCATGAAAAGGATATGATCCCCGGATGAATACTGCCGAACGAGAACCGGAACTCGCTGGTCTGGAGGAGTATGCCGCACGGGACGATCGGCGGCGCGCCCTGTTCTTTGTCGGGCGAGACCGCGAGATCGGAACGGTTGAGCGACTCTGCGCCCGTGCGCTGCGGTCAACCCGCGCCGGCGAACGTTTCGAGGGCGCGACACGCCTGTTCCAGGGCGCGCCGGGTGCGGGCAAGAGCTCGCTGCTTTCGGAGCTTGAGCGGCGGTGGACTGCCGGGGATGCGCCGGCGGATGCACCACGGCCACTGCTGCTTCCCTGGAGCATGCTTGAATCCGAGGAGGATACGAGCCGAGCCATTCTGCAGGCCGTGGCACCGACCCTTGAAGCGGAGACCCGTCAAACCCGAACCCGCGATGCATCAGCCCGCGCCGGCCTGGCGGTTCTTGGAGGCGAGGCCCGGACAGGCTCATCGATTGCCCCGGCGGCCCTGACCTTCTCTCAGCTTGCCCGCGCCCTGCGCACCGCGTCGTGGAACCGCCCGCTCTGCCTGATGGTTGATGAGATCCAGAACGTGCGGCCCGAGGCGAGGAACGTTCTGAGCCAGCTGCACCTGGGCGAACACGGCCTGCCGATCGTGCCGGTGTTCGCCGGACAGGGTGACAGCTGCGATCACCTGTCCGGGCCTGCCGGGCTCTCCCGCTTCTCCCTCGATGCCGTCCACGATATCGGCCGCCTGGCGCCGCAGGAGGCCGGAGAGGCAGTCATCGCGATGTTGACGGCCTTCCATGTGGATATCACCCATCCGCATGCCGAGGGCTGGGCGGCACGGCTGGCCGAGGAATCCGAGGGCTGGCCACAGCACCTGCACAACGGCATGCGGGCACTCTCCGAGGGCCTCGTCAAGGCCGGCGGCCGGTTCGCCGACACCGATCCGGATTTTATTCTCGCCCGCGAAGCGGAGTTCCGCGAAATCAGCTACCGGCGGCGGGTGTCGCCCCGGATGGAAGAAGCCCGCTGCCTGACCGGGGCGGTCCTCGCCGCCCTGCCGGCACAGGGTCTACGGCGGGGCCAGGTGCTGCGCACGATCGAACGTGCGGCCGATCCCGCTGATCCGGAATGGCGCTTGCCCGGCAGCATGACGGCGGAGGTGTTCCTCGGCCATCTCGTCCACCGGGGTGCGTTGCAGCAAGGGACGGACCGGCTGTTGCACTGCCCGATCCCTTCCTTCAGGGACTACCTGATCCGCCGTGCACGCGAGCCGGAAACGGCGGTCGAACACGACGCATCGCCGCCCCGGGCCTGACGCCGCGGCGCTTCGCGCGGCGGCAGGCCCAGCTCCACACCGCCGAACGGTTTGAACAGTTCGTGAATCGCGGTGCCCAACCCCTTCTGCGGCGTTGCCTCGCGCGCTACCGCCTCGGCCAGGATCAGTCGCGCTTCCTCCTCCTCGGTCATGCACGGTGTTACCCCCGCCGCCTGGCGGCGGCCTGGTCGGCAGCGGCCATCGCAGCGGCAGCTGCGGCCTCTTCGCGGGCTTCCTCCTCCTCCTGGAGCAGCTCCGGGCGCGCAAAGATCGCCTTGATCCTGTCTCCCGGCCTCTGTTGGCGCGCCGCTCTCAGGCGGCGCTGCTCGATCCGGTCCGGCGCCAGGTCGAGGTAGTCCTCCACCAGTGCCCGGGCGGCCTGGTACACGGCCGGCCGCAGCACCCGGGTGCCGTACTGCACCTCGGCCCGGTAGTGCGCAACAGCGGCCGCCCCCTCGATCGAGGCCACCGCGGAGCCCAGTGCGAGCAGCGTGTACCAGAGACGGCGATCCTCGCGCCGCAGCCACAGGAACGACGCGCAGGACAACACGCCCCGCTTGCGCGCGACCTCGAGCGCCGCACAGAAGGCTCCGGAGCGATAGAAGTGGGGCGTCATGCGCGCCAGCAGCCTCTGGCCGTCCTCGCCGGCGAGCGCCGCGTCAACGCCTGACATCAGGCCTGGCTCGGCCTCCAGTGCCCGGTCGAACGCGCCGCGTGGCTCCCTGCAGATCTCCGCATAGATCGCAGTGAGATCCTGGCACAGCCGGTCGCCGCCCTTCAGGTCATAGGCATGGAACCGCGCGAAAATCGCCAGCAGGGCGCGCAGGTGCGGTGCGAGGGCGGCGGTCTCGCTGGTCCAGACCGGGCCGATTTCGGACGCCAGCAACTCGGCCGCGGATGCGATCGAGATGTCCTCCCACCTGTCCTCGAAGGTGAACAGGGCCGGGCTTTCGGTGCCGAACGTGATGCGCCTGGTGCGGTCATCCGACCCGACCAGGCGCGTGTAGGCCGCCTCGTCGTAGGTGGCCCCCGTCGTCACCAGCCACTCTTCCGGGCGCAGTGACCTCCCCCAGGGGGGCGGTGCCACCGGCGCCGGGGCCGGCCGGACCAGCGCACCGAAGCGCGCCGCGTCGCCGTCGCGCCGGACGGCATGCCGGCGTCGGCCCATGACGTCCGCGGCCCGGCGCAGATCGAACTCTTCCTCCGCCAGGAAGTCGATGGCGCGGGCGATCCGCCCCGACCACCAGGTGCGTGACTGCTCCCGGATCATGGTGTCCAGCGTGTGGCGGCTCCGGTAGACACTGTCCGGGCGGACCTTCGATGCGCGCAGGAGCACCCAGAGCAGCGGTGGGGCGTAGAGCAGGAGGCCGCAGGTTGCGGCCGTCCGGTTGACAATGACAGCTTGCGCCGGCGACATGTCGCCGGCGCCACCGCTGGCGAGAAACCGGTAGACCTGCACGGCGCCGGCGACCGGGATGAACGGCAGTTCGCGCAGGACCGGAAACAGCATCCCCACCCACGCCCAGGGAGCGACATGCGCCGCGGCGATGGCGCCCTGGACGGTATGGATGGCGGGGCTGTAGCGCGACGCCAGCCAGCCCGTGACCATCACGGCGACGAAAACGATGGCGATCCCGGCGAGGAGTTCGGTGTCCTCGCCCTGTTTGCCGGGGTCAGCCACGAGCGCAGCAGGGATGGGCGCCGCGGCGCGGCGCCCGCACCCGTCGGGGAAGGCGGTGCGTCGGAAGTTCCGGCATGGCGCCGATCAGCGCTGCCATCTCATCGATCTCCGCCAGTGACGGCGCCGGGCCGCCTTTCGCCTGGCGCCTGACCGCGCGTCTGAGCGCCGCTGCCCGGGTTTCGATGGTCTCGCCGGCACGGCCCGTCATCCTGGCGCTCCTGTCAGTGCCCCGGCGCGCCCGGGCCTGGATGACGGGCCTCGATGGCCTGCGAGAGATGGGCTGCGACGGCCTTGATCCTGGCGCGGAACGGCGCCGTCAGGAACTTCTGCCCGAGTGCCTGCGCCAGCCCGACCATCCGCATCCCCTCGATCTCGCGCGAGTGCGGCGCCTGCAGGACCTCCGCAGCGTGGTCGATCGAGCATGCCAGCTCATGACGGCCGGTCAGCCCTGTCTGGCCCATGTTGACCATCACGACGGTCAACAGTCCCTCGAGATGATCCGGGCGCGCGAGCCATCGCTCTGCTGGCGCTCCGTCACAGCGCTGGTCGCGCAGCACGCGCAGCAGGAGCTCGGAATCCTGCAGGTCGGGGGTGGTCGGGAAAGACATGGGCGGACCTCATGCGCGCGGACGCCCCATTAGGGCATGAGGTCGGTTGCGGCAACAAGGTTGCGGGGTCGGTTTTCTGTGGGCGGAGCGCATTCCTCACAGAGACGGCGCGTCGTCTTCCTCCGGACCTCTGTGGTCCGGAGGACCGGGCGCGATCCAGCTCGCCAGCAACTCGTCGACCGCGCCCTGGCGCTCGAGGCACTCCGCGGTCGGGCCTGGCAGTCCCAACCGGCCGGCGAGGTGAGTCGCCATCGCGTGCGCATCGGCGCGCACGGCATCGAGACACCGGATGTCCGCACCCGTTGCCCGCTGGGCCGCGACGACCCTGCGGGTCAGATCCGGCCAGGCGTCCGGATCCGCGTAGAGCCGCTCATCGCCGGTCTCGGTCCGCGCCGTCCACCATCCGCGGCCACCGGTCTGATGCAGCCTCCCGTACAGGTGCTTGCGCGCCTCCATGGACAGGTTGCGCATGTCGACCACCAGACAGTAGTCCCGGGTCTCGGGCGTGACCGTCAGACCGATGGTGACGTAGCCGCGCTCGATCAACGCGTCCCGGGCAACCCAGACGCCGTCGGAAGGGAAGGTCCACTGGGAGAAGGAGGCGGAAATGACGCCCTCCGGCACGATGTGCAGATCATGCGATCATATGATCCCTGCCGTGAAAACACGCAGCCGCCGCAGACAGCTCGCGAGCGACGGGGCGAGCGGCCACATCAGTTACGCCCCAACAATGTTCAGGAAAAGCGTTTTTGGCCTTGATGTCGCGTGCAAGAATGTGCGGCTCTCTGAAATTCCGGACGATCTGAACGGGGAAGACGCCGGCAAGGAGCGCGTGGAATGGCTGCAAGAACGACTTCCGGACATCTACAGGGATCTGGAGGAAGGCCAGGCAATGGCCGAGTGGACGAAATTCGAGGCCACGGCGACGTCGACTGAAGTGCATGAGGTCCTGAAGAAGGTGGCGTCGGAGACAGAGTCCGGCTCTCGAAACATCGGGGGCGTCAAGGAAACGGGAGACATCCAATGACGACCTTCGCGTACACCGGCCACGCTGGGACACGCATGGGGCAGCGAGGCATTCGAAGTGGAGACATCGCCCTCATTCTCAAGTGTGGAACGCAGATAGACGACGAGACTTGGTTCATGCGTCACCGGGACGTGAGGCGCGAGATCGAGCGCTGCAAGCAGGAGATTCAAATCTTTCATCTTCCCACTTATGACTCGGGCAGGTGTTGTCAGTCATGATTGTCGTGGCGCTATCGCTTCTCTGCGTTGAGGCCGCGATGATAGATCCAGACGGGTTGGAAGCGGCTCCATGCCTCCCAGAGCTTGCGGGTTCCGGGGAGTGGTTGGCGCTTGGTGGAATCGAATCCGGCG